>OJBO01000040.1_pt1 | contig 71859 bp, 62 predicted proteins | sample 1590461 | NCBI WGS metagenome assembly OJBO01 (sample SAMN05416836, study PRJEB24817) | seawater metagenome | isolation source: Sea water | place: Canada:Atlantic | collected 2013-07 | reverse complement strand
ATCCAGCCAACGGCAGTCATTATGCGGCACGCAAAACAATCCGCCCCGGAGCGACACTTTGAAGTATCCGTATGTTTTGTATCGCTCCGGGGCAAGGTTTTGCTCTAAAGGCCGCAAAGTGACTTTGTTGTCTGGCGCCGCACGCACGCCGATTAAAGGAAAGCCCGCGAAACCGCATTTCAAATCAAACGATGCTAATTTTAAAGTAAAAGGTTCTAGGGACATGGGATAGCAAATCAGATATTTTATCTACAAGAGAATAGCAGCGACCTTGCTTTAGCGCCTCTGGGGCCGTCGCAGAAACTGTGGGGCAGCAACGGGGAGAATGTGCCGCTTTTTTGTGCCCGCCTACCTGACCTGAAATTAATTAACACCGCGTGTTGGGTTACGCACCACGCGCTAAGCCAACCTACGAGCTGGACTCCCACCGTTTCTTAAGAAATATGACGAGGCTGGTTTCTCAAAAAAGGGGTTATCAAAAGAGAGCGACTACGTCAGCTTGTTCACATCAAAACAACGAATTAAATGATAAATCACAGACACAAAAAAGCCGGTCATTTTCATGACCGGCTTTTTTCGCTTCCTTGCTAACCTATTTGCTCAACATCCATGTTGGCTAAGGTTTGTATCGCTAGAGTTCTTACTTATTAGTGAACTCTGGGTATGCTTCCATACCACACTCAGCAATATCAACACCTTCGTATTCTTGCTCTTCGGTAACTCGCAGACCCATGATCGCTTTGAGGAGACCCCAAACAATCAGTGATGCACCAAATACCCAAACAAAGATGGTTAATGCGCCGACTAGCTGACCCATAAAGGTCGCGTCGCTGTCAGATAGAAGCACTGCGAACACACCCCAAAGACCAACAACACCGTGTACTGAGATCGCGCCAACTGGATCATCTAGTTTTAGTTTATCCAAAGTAAGGATAGACAGAACTACGATCACACCACCGGCAGCACCGATAAGCGTCGCTAGGAATGGCGACGGATCAGCAGGTTCTGCAGTAATCGCTACCAGACCAGCCAGTGCACCGTTAAGCGCCATAGTCAGATCCGCCTTGCGGAACAAAATGTAACCAGTAATCAGAGCAGCGATTAGACCACCTGATGCCGCAGCGTTGGTGTTCAAGAACACAGAAGCCACTTCGTTAGCTACGTTAATACCAGATAGCTGTAGAGTAGAACCGCCGTTGAAACCGAACCAACCCATCCAAAGGATAAATGTACCTAGCGTCGCTAGTGGTAAGTTTGCACCTGGAATAGCGCGTACTTCACCGTTAGGTCCGTACTTGCCTTTACGTGCGCCCAGCATAAGAACACCCGCTAGCGCTGCAGCAGCACCGGCCATGTGAACAATACCGGAGCCAGCGTAGTCAGAGTAGCTCAGCTCGTACAGACCAAAGACAGCATCGCCGTTCCAAGTCCAAGCACCTTCCATTGGGTAAATAACACCCGTCATTACTACAGCAAATGCTAGGAAAGCCCAAAGCTTCATACGCTCAGCAACCGCACCAGATACGATAGACATCGCCGTTGCTACGAATACCACTTGGAAGAAGAAGTCAGAAGCGCCTGAGTAAGGAAGTGATGCGTCTTCTGCGCCACTACGGTAAGCAGATTGTGCTGCTAGAACACCAGCAACTGCTTCGTCAGTCATGCTTGCTACGCTATCAGTGCCGCTTAGGAAGAAGCCGCCGCCGTACATGATTTCGTAACCGCAAATAAGATACATAGTACAAGAGATCGCGAACAGCGCGACGTTCTTGGTAAGAATTTCAGTGGTGTTTTTAGAGCGAACTAGGCCCGCTTCTAACATAGCGAAACCAGCCGCCATCCACATTACTAACGCGCCACACACCAAGAAATAAAAGGTGTCCATGGCGTATTGAAGTTCAAATACTTGATTTTCCATTGGATAAGCCCCCCGCATCAGGCTCAGATGATTTTTTTAAATAAAGGTTTTACAGAGCGTCAGCGCCTGTTTCACCTGTACGGATGCGGATAACCTGCTCAACGCTGGTGACAAAAATTTTGCCATCACCGATTTTGCCGGTATTCGCTGCTTTAGTAATTGCTTCGATCACTTTTTCAGTTAAGTCATCAGAAACAGCAACTTCGATTTTTACTTTTGGTAGAAAATCCACCACGTATTCAGCACCACGGTACAACTCAGTGTGACCTTTTTGACGACCGAAGCCTTTAACTTCAGTCACTGTGATGCCTTGTACACCGATCTCAGACAGCGACTCGCGTACGTCATCTAATTTGAACGGTTTAACCACAGCAGTAATGAGTTTCATAGAAAACCCCTTTAATGAATTTGATAAAGATTAATAGCCCGTGCGGGGGCACGGACTATTGTATGCTTTTTACATGTCGATAGGCAGGCTGTAAGAAACAACAACTTTCAAATCGTCGTCCATGCTGTCTTCAGTTTCTTCATCAATGATTTTGCTCAGAGTGAAAGCAAGAGAATCGTTGTAGGCGTAGCTTAGATCTAAGTGAGTGTAACCACCGTCAACATCATCCATCGCCATACCGATAGTTGCGCTGTAAGCATCCATACCATAGCCAAGAGTTAGGTAGCTGTAATCGTCTGGGTTACTAGAGATTGGGTAGTAGTAAGACGCAGAAGCACCCATAAAGCCTGCAGAAGCAATGAATTCGCTAAGGCCGAAAGTGTTACCTTCGCCATTTACTGCGTCATCACCTGAGTAGGTGTAAGTCCAGATAGATAGGTCGTAAGAGAAATCTTCAGCTTCACCACCAAAACCTACATACAGGTCATATTCTTGTCCGGCAGCAGTATCACCACTTGACGTCCAAACACCTGCGTATGCACCGCCCATGCTCGCTGTCAGATCACCAGATACAGCCGCTGCGCCGTTACCTAGATCTTGACCACGCCATAAGTACATAGAAGCAACCGCTGCTGATGCTGATACTTCAACGTCTTCTGCGAAAACAGAAGTAGTCGCAGTAAGACCAGTTGTCATAACGCCAGCTAGGGCGATTGCTTGAGCTAATTTTTTCATCATTCTTTCCTTCATCCGGTTTTAATTAAAGCTGTTAGTATTTAGGCGCTTTCCGCACCTTTATATTTCTGTATTAAGCTAATAGCAGACACCGTGCCAACTTTTAAAATAGACATATGAATCAGTAACTTAGATCATTTTGCGGGTGAAATGTCACTTATTAAGCCACCAAAATAGGGCAGACAACCACCAAAGGCACCCTTTTATGGCACACCAGAATGGCACGCCGCACCATTTTAGAGCACTTAAAAGAATACCAACCATAAGTTAGCCCGAATCTCTTTTCTGTTAAACTACAAAAAACTAAATTTGGAGTAGCAAATGAAGCCGGATGCCATTAAAGGTCGTATAGAAGAACTACTGCAGCAGAGTCCGTTTGCGAGCTTATCGTCTGATATTCGTCTAGCACTGCAATCGCAATTACAAGGCTTGATTACTAGCGCGAATTTGGTGACGCGTGAAGAGTTTGAAGTACAGGCGGAAGTGTTGCGTCGAACGAGTGCACGACTGGCGGAGCTGGAAGCGCGGTTGGTGAAGTTAGAGGGCGAGTAAGATTATTTAGCCGGCTGTGTAATGGCCGCTTATTAGTTAGCCGCTATTAGTTAGCCGCTGGCGCGGGTTGGCAGTGTTGGTGATGTTAATTTCTTTACCCTACTTGATGCTGCCTATTATTTAGCCGCTGTCGCGGGCTCACTGTGCTGGTGATTTGGGTTTCTTTACCCTCTTTGGGGATTGCATCCCCGGGCGGGTGCCCCTCCCCTGCTTCGCGCTGTTCTGGGCCTTAATCTTCGTTTAGGTACACGCATCGAAGCGACATCCCTGTCGCGAGCGATGCTCGCTTGGCATCCTGCCGCGCGGTACCTAAAAAGCGGCGAAATTCTCAGCGGCCCCAGAGGCGCTTAAAAAAACCTCAACAATTGCGATCTAAATGATATCGTCCTAATTCATAAAATTGTTGAAATGTTCTGTCTTAATTTTATTTGGCTTGAACTCTAAGGTTTATCCAATTTTTGTATTTAGATGACAAAATAAGAGTAATTTTAATTAGCTACTTTCGCGGAATCAAAACGCGCCTCTGGGGCCGCTGGTATTTACGCCAGCTTTGTAGACAACGTGAGGCAGGATGCCGAGCGAGGCTCCATGCGGGCATGGACGCCCGCCGGAGCCGTTTGTCGAAAAGCCAGTAAATATCAGATACACGGCCCAGAATAGCGCGAAGCAGGGGAGGGGCACCCGCCCGGGGATGCAATCACCAAAGAGGGTAAGGGAATTCAAATGCACACAAAAGCCAGCCCGCACTAGCGGCTACTGAACCAGCGGCTACTGAACCAGCGGCGAAATTAAAAGCTGCTAAAAAACATTAAATAGCCAGAAGCTCCTTCGCTTCCTCGGAGTGCTCCAGCTCCTCACCCGTCCCACGACTCACCACCCGCCCACGCTCTAAAATAATAAACTCATCCGCCAGCTCTTTCGCAAAATCCAAATACTGCTCAACCAACACAATGGCCATATCACCACGATCACGCAGTAGTTTAATCACCCGCCCAATATCTTTAATAATCGACGGTTGAATCCCTTCCGTCGGTTCATCAAGTATCAACATCTTAGGGCGTAACAATAGTGCACGAGCAATGGCTAACTGCTGCTGCTGACCACCGGATAAATCACCACCGCGACGCTTCAGCATTTGCTGTAATACGGGAAATAAAGAAAATATTTCAGGGTCAATAAAACGCTGTGCACGCGGTACGCCAGAGAAAGCTGTTTGCAGGTTTTCTTCGACCGTCAGTTGCGGAAAGATGTCTCGCCCCTGCGGCACGTAAGCAATACCTTGTTTGGCTCTATCGTAGGGCGCAAGTTTATTGAGGCTTTTGCCATTCCATTCGATCTCGCCTGAGCCGGGGGATAGATGCCCAGATAACGCTTTCATTAACGTTGTTTTACCCACACCATTCCGCCCAAGTACGCAGGTCACTTTACCGATGTCTGCGCTCATATCGACATTGTAGAGCGCCTGACTTGCACCATACGATACGTTTAATTCCGTTACGTTTAACATCTTAGCGCCCCAGGTATACGTCGATGACTTTTTGGTTATTTTTCACGGTACTTAGGCTGCCTTCTGCCAACACGCTGCCTTCATTAAGTACGGTAACTTTACAGTCCAGCGCTTCAATAAAGTCCATGTCGTGCTCGACCACCATTAACGAGTGTTTTTTAGAAAGTTCTTTAAACAGCTCGGCAGTTTTCATGGTTTCTTCATCGGTCATACCGGCAGCTGGTTCATCGATTAATAACAATTCTGGCTCTTGCCCGAGCAACATGCCGATTTCTAGCCATTGTTTTTGACCATGAGATAGACTCCCCGCGTCTGTATTCAGCCTATCTTTTAAATCGATCATGGATAATATTTCGTCAATTTTATCGATTTTCTCTCCGGTCAATTTATGCGTGAGCGCTTGCCAGATTGAGCGTCCTCCTTTAAGTGACATTTCTAAATTTTCGAATACGGTTAAGCTTTCGATGACGCTTGGCTTTTGAAATTTACGGCCAACGCCCATGTTTGCAACCTGAGCTTCATCAAAGCTGGTGAGGTCGTGAGTATTGTTAAAAAGAATGGTGCCGCTGTCAGGTCGGGTTTTGCCAGTAATCACATCCATCATAGTGGTTTTACCCGCGCCGTTCGGCCCAATAATGGCGCGCATCTCACCCGGTTCAATAAACATTGAGAGTGAGTTCAACGCTTTAAAACCATCAAAGCTTACACTGACACCATCCATGTAAAGCACGGTGGGCTGATCAATATGTTTCGGTCTTGTGATACTCATGTTCGTCCCTCCTCAATAACAGCTGAATCATCAGAACTGGAATTCTCATCCGGCCCTGAGCCTCCTGAGGATGAATATTTTTCTTTCAATTGCGCCCACAAACCCACTACGCCTTTCGGCAGATACAGTGTGCTTAGCACAAATAGGCCACCCAACATAAAGAGCCAGAGTTCTGCAAACGCGCCTGTAAAATAGGTTTTAGCGTAGTTCACTAATACCGCACCAATCACAGCGCCATAGAGAGTTCCACGCCCACCAACAGCAACCCAGATAATCATTTCAATGGAATTAATAGGCGCAAATTCGCCCGGATTAATAATGCCAACCTGAGGAACATAAAGCGCACCCGCAACCCCTGCCATCATCGCCGAAACAACAAAAACAAAGAGCTTGTATGATTCAACACGGTAGCCCATAAAGCGTGCTCGAGATTCACTATCCCGAATAGCAACTAACACTCGGCCCAGTTTTGACGTCACAATAAAACGGCTAATTAAATAACCTAGAATCAAGGCCAAACCTGAAGCGAAAAACAGCGTTGCACGTGTGCTATCCGCTTGCAGGTCAAAGCCTAAAATATCTTTAAAGTCTGTAAGCCCATTATTGCCACCAAAACCCATATCGTTACGGAAGAAGGCAAGCAATAACGCGTAAGTCAGTGCTTGGGTGATAATAGAAAAGTACACACCGGTAACGCGTGAGCGAAAGGCGAGCGCACCAAAAACAAAAGCAAGGATGCCCGGTGCCGCAATCACCATAACCATGGCAAACCAGAACTGATCAAACCCTAACCAATACCAAGGTAATTCAGTCCAATTTAAAAACACCATAAAGTCAGGCAGTTCCGGGTTTGAATACACACCACGATCACCAATCTGGCGCATTAGATACATGCCCATCGCATAACCACCCAGCGTAAAAAACGCACCGTGGCCTAAGCTGAGAATACCGCAATATCCCCAAATCAAATCCACCGATACCGCCAGTAAGGCGTAACACAAGTACTTACCCAGCAATGTCATGGTGTAAGTTGATACATGGAAGAATGAGCCTTCAGGTAGCAACACATTCGATAGCGGAATTAGCACCGACATCAAGGCCAGAATAATAAGTAGCTTGCGGCCTGCCGCATCGTTTAGCAGCATACGGGTCAGTGGCCCGCCTTTTATTTCTTGAGCTGTCGTTATTTCTTTGTTCATCGTCATCACCCCATATCCGCCGCACGGCCTTTGAGGGCAAATAGGCCTCTTGGTCGTTTTTGTATAAACAAAATAATAAATACCAGCATAAGAATTTTAGCGACAACAGCACCCGCCCAAGGCTCCAGCAATTTATTCATCACACCTAAAGACATAGCGCCAACCAGCGTGCCCCATAAATTACCGACGCCACCAAACACGACGACCATAAAGGAATCAATAATGTAGGCCTGCCCCATATTAGGACCAACGTTGGTTAACTGTGACAGAGCAACACCAGCAATACCTGCAATACCAGAACCTAGGCCAAACGTGAGTGCATCCACCCAGCCAGTACGAATACCCATTGAGCTGGCCATCGGACGGTTCATCGTTACCGCGCGCATTTGTAGACCAAACAAGGTGCGCTTTAATATGAGTGCGAGCACCGCAAGCACTAACAAGCTGAAAATAATAATGTAGAGGCGGTTATAGGTAAGCTCTAGTGCAGGATTAATCATAAAAGTGCCTGCCATCCAATCTGGCGTTCCTACATCGCGATTTAATGGGCCAAAGATAGAACGCACCGCTTGCTGCAAGATCAAGCTAATACCAAAGGTTGCGAGCAATGTTTCTAATGGACGACCATATAGATGACGAATAACTCCACGCTCAATCGCTATGCCGACCAAACCGCTGATTAAAAAAGCTGCGGGAATAGAGACAACTAAAGACACCCCCATATGTTCCGGCATTAACTGCTGAACCATATACGTGGTGTAAGCTCCCAGCATAATCATTTCGCCGTGGGCCATATTAATCACACCCATCACTCCAAAGGTGATGGCTAGACCAATGGCAGCCAATAAAAGTACCGCCCCCAGTGCCAGTCCAAAATAGAGATTTTCAACCACTGCATTGGCCGTAAGCATGGCTTCTATTTTATCTAGCGCTTTTTTAGCCGCCGCTACTTCGGTGCTACGTTCATCAGCTTCGGCTGCACGAACATAATTGGCTAGCGCACCACGCACGTCTGGATACAAAGACCCGGATAATAATTCAACACCGGCTAAACGCTGCTTTTCGTCGTCGGCCTCAAGCCAACGAATGCCTTGAACCAGCGAGAGAATCTCTTGCACGTCGGCATTTTTTTCTTTCTCAACCGCCAACTGCAATGTAGCTTCATCAAGATCATCCGCCGATTTCAGTAAATTCGTCGCGGCTTGTTTACGCAGTTCAAGATTGTTAGAAAATATTTGCAGGCGTGCGATGCCGCCACGCAATAACGTTCTCAGCTTATTATTTACGCTGATTTTTTTAATATCACGCTTGTTCTCGAGCGTGATTGATTCACCAGTAAAGAATATCGTGATCGCATCGTCTTCATTAATAACGATAACTCGATCATCTTTGCGGTAATACAGATCACCATTCACCATGACCTGCAGAAATTTGAGTGTTTGTGGATCGTTAATTTCGACCAAGGTTTCTACCAAGGCCTGCTTTTCACGATATCCAGCATCAATCAATTGCTGTGATAGTTCGTAAAGTTCAGAAGTAGCCACTGCCGAGCTAGCCTGATCTTCTTTATAAGGCTGAGGCTCTGCTGCTTGCGCCATTAAGGGCATGCAGATCAATAGCATTACGCCTATCTGTTTAAACAGAGAAAACATTATGAAATCCTAACGAGGGCCAGCTATTCGTGCTAAAGCGCCGAATAGCAAGCCTCATAAATCATGGCAGAAAGGTGATCCTTTCTGCCGCTCACATAAGATTACTCGCCTGCGACTGCGCCACCACATGACTTAGTCACTGTGTTGTAGTTGCCGCAATTTACTGGAGAGGTCCAATCTGAGATTAGGTTTTTACTTTCTGGTAGGAAGTCAGTCCAAGCATCGCCTTTCACTTCAGCGTCCGTTGCCCACACAATTTCAAACTGACCATCTTCTTGAATTTCGCCAATGAGTACTGGCTTAGACAGGTGGTGGTTTTCATTCATGACCGCAGTACCACCGGTCAGGTTAGGTACTTCAATGCCAATCATTGCAGCTTCAACTTTATCTACGTCTGTTGTCCCTGCTTTTTCAACCGCTTTGGTCCACATTTCGAAACCAATGTAAGTGGCTTCCATTGGGTCGTTAGTCACACGATTTTCATCTTTAGTGAATGCATGCCATTGCTCAATAAAGGCATCGTTTTCTTCGCTTTCAGCGCTTTGAAAGTAGTTCCATGCAGCAAGGTGACCCACCAATGGCTTAGTATCAAAACCAGAAAGCTCTTCTTCACCAACAGAGAAAGCTACTACTGGAATGTCTTCAGCGTTAATGCCTTGGTTTGCTAGCTCTTTGTAGAAAGGTACGTTTGCATCACCGTTAATGGTTGAAACCACTGCCGTTTTCTTACCTTCGCCACCAAATTTTTTCACATCAGAAACGATGGTCTGCCAATCACTGTGACCAAAAGGTGTGTAGTTGATCATGATGTCTTTTTCATCAACACCTTTTGATTTCAAGTAGCTTTCAAGAATTTTATTAGTCGTACGAGGGTAAACGTAATCTGTACCTGCCAGCACCCAGCGCTCAACCTCAAGGTCATTCATCAAGTAATCAACCGCAGGGATTGCCTGCTGGTTTGGCGCAGCACCCGTGTAGAACACGTTGTAAGATGACTCTTCACCTTCGTACTGAACGGGATAGAACATCAGACCATTCAATTCTTCAATAACCGGCAATACAGATTTACGAGATACGGAAGTCCAGCAGCCGAAGATCACATCTACATCTTCTTTGGCCAGTAATTCACGGGTTTTTTCAGCAAATAGCGGCCAATTAGATGCTGGATCTACCACAACCGGTTCTAACTGCTTACCTAATAAACCACCTTTTTTGTTCTGCTCTTCAATCATCATCAGAACAGTGTCTTTCAATGTGGTTTCAGAAATTGCCATAGTGCCAGACAGAGAGTGCAGTACACCCACTTTAATTGTGTCATCTTCCGCATTGGCAATAGAAACACCCGCAGCAATCGCGGTCATACCAATAATTTGAGAAGCTTTAACAAGAGTTTTCAGGCTGATTTTCTTCATTGTTATTTCCTTTTTAATTATGGTCGAACGATAGTATTGGCCACACTTGGCCGATTTAAATCAATAATTTAAGAGCAATTGGCATACCAATTTAATATGTCTATTTCCTGCTATTTTTATCCTATATCAGACGAAAAAAACCCACAGACGCATATATTGGGTCAGTTATAATTAACCTTTCAAAAGATGCACTATATAAGATCAAATACGACTTTTTTATGTTCTATTGTTGTGCATTTTAAATCTCTAACTTTGCTTATTTCATACTCATATCCACAGCATATCGATTACGTGCATCCTGAATTCGATGTAAGGTAATTTCACGTACCGTATTTTTACTTATCTCGATATGATGACGTAAATCTTGGGCCACAAGGTCAGCATCACCCGCGCATATTCTTTCCAGTATTTCGCTGTGTTCGTTATACGTTGCTTCAATACGCCCTGATTGGGTGAAGTCTAATCGACGAATAATACGTAAACGTTCACAGACATCTTTATGTATATTCACCATCTCTTGGTTTTTACTGCATTCAACGAGACCATAATGAAAATTCTCATCCAGCATGGCGACTTCTGCACTGTCGCTAATCCGTTGTGATTCTTTGCAGCACCAGATGGTCATTAATCCAGCCAAGCGCACATTTCTATCCGGCGCTTCACACAAGCGCTTAACCACTTCGGTTTCTATTAAAATGCGAACGTCATACAGGTCTTCAAAGTAGTGAAAATCAAATGGGCGCACTTGCCAACCACTGCGAAAATGCACTTGCACGTAACCATCACGCTCTAACCGATATAGAGCTTCACGCACTGGTGTACGTGATGCCTGCATACGCTTAGCAATTTCGCTTTCACTAAAACGATCACCCGGCAGCAACTGAAAATCAAAAATATCTTGTTTCAAGTTTTGATAAATTCGCTCCGCCAGATTCATCTGGCGGGCGGGTGCTTCAACCGCGCTCATTACGCTGAAACCTCGGTGCTATCCAACAAACCCAGCAAGGTTTCTCCCGGGCTTACTGGGCGACCTTCTTTACAGCATAGTGTTCCAATCACACCATCTTCAGTGGCCAATAATGGGAACTCCATTTTCATTGCTTCAACAATTAATAAGGTATCGCCTTTCTTAACCGCGTCGCCCTCTTTCACTAAGATCTTCCAGATATTTCCTGCAATTTCAGAGTGAACTGGGGTGCCATCAATATCTGCAGCTGCCTCCGAAATATCAAATTCCTTCACCTCGCCAAACGCATCTCCGCTATTCCAATGCTCCACTTCTTTATCAAAGGCAACTTGTTGCTTTGCCTGAAAGCTCGAAATGCTTTCGGAGTTGTCTTCGAGGAAGTTGTGATATTCAGCAAGGCTGAAATCTTCTTCCGTGATTTTTACTTCTAAGCGGCCTTCACGAAAAGCTTCTCGCTGAACCGTAAGCTCTTCTTCACTGACTTCGTAATAACGCACCTGATCAAAGAATTTAAGCAACCAAGGTTCTGAGTTTTCGAACTGTTTATTCTTTAAAAATTTGTTCCAAATCGGCAAGGTACGACCAACCAGCTGGTAACCACCCGGACTATCCATACCGTATACACACATATATACGCCACCAATCCCGACGGTGCCTTCCGCCGTAAAGGTACGAGCAGGGTTGTATTTTGAGGTCATTAAACGATGACGAGGATCAACTGGTACGGCACACGGCGCACCCAGGTAAACATCCCCTAAGCCCAGCACCATATAGCTGGTTTCAAAGATAATATCTTTTACCTCTTCACGGGTTTCTAGCCCATTAATACGCTGAATAAAATCGACGTTATTTGGTAGCCAAGGCGCTTTTTCTTGCACTGATTGTTTGTATTTATCCACCGCATCTAATGTGGCGCTATCTTCAAAGGCCATGGGTAAATGCACAACACGCGTTTTTAATACGATGGATTCAATATCCGGCAAGCTAGCTTCTGCGTCTAATAACTGAGCCATTAATTCACTTTGTGTAATTACGCGGCTGTCATAACGAATTTGTAGTGAGCGTACACCCGGCGCTTGCTCTTCCAGACCATTAATATTGCGTTTGGTCAGCTCTTCCATTAAGGCGTAAATACGGAAGCGGAAACGTAAATCCAGTATCACTGGGCCATATTCAATCAAGATGTACTTATCACCCGCCTGACGATATGCCACTTCAGGGGTAGTGTCTGTTGCCGGTAACTGAGCCAAAATAGTCGCCGATGCAGTGTCTGTTGGTAATAATTCTGGTGCGGTAAAGGTATCGTCAACAATAAGTGACGACATCTCCGTAATGGCTTTATCAATGGCATTTTCTTGAGCCAGTGCTTTGTCGAAAGTCATAGGTACAAAACGAATCGTATCGCCCGGCTTCACTTGCCCGACTTTCCATAACTCACTTTGAGCAATGGTCACAGGACACACAAAACCACCCAAACTCGGGCCATCGTGGGTCAGGATAACGGGCATATCACCGGTAAAGTTAATCGAGCCTATCGCGTATTCGGTATCGTGAATATTCGATGGGTGCAAGCCGGCTTCACCACCGTCTTTACGAGCGAACGAAGGCTTAGGGCCGTTTAAGCGAATACCCAAACGGTTTGAGTTGTAGTGAACTTCCCAATCCGTACTTAAAAACTCATCGATGGATTCTTGGGTAAAGAAATCTGGCGCACCGTGTGGGCCATAAAGAATACCGATTTCCCAATTTGCTGGTTCTGAAGTACTTGTACTTACCGGGTAGTCAGGAATTAATTCCTCAGGTGCTGACTGGGCGTCATAGGCAGGTGCTGGCGTGGTACACGCAGCCACTTCATCCTGTGAAACCGCGAGCATATCCGATGCGCGCAACGTTCGACCCGCATGACCACCAAATTGCCCTAACGCAAACGTAGAACGGCTGCCTAAATACTCAGGCACATCAAAGCCACCACGAATCGCCAGATAGGTACGACACCCTGTTATTGCCTTGCCCATTTTTAGGGTTTGCCCTGCGGTGACTGTCAATGGTTCCCAGAAGGCCACTGACTCGCCCGCTAGCGTTGCATCAGTTTGAGCGCCCGTCAGTGCGATAACGGCATCTTGGTGGAATTTAATTTCAGGGCCAACAATGGTGGCTTCTATTCCTGCGGCTTTTTCATGGTTGCCCACAATACGATTCGCTAAACGGAAGGCGTAATCATCCATGGGGCCTGAAGGTGGCACGCCAATATCCCAATAGCCTTTACGGCCTGGATAATCTTGAATGCTTGTGTAGGTACCCGGCTGCACAATTTCAACGCAGTGCGGTTCAAATTCGAAGGATTCCAACGCACGTGTAGCAACATCCCCCGTAATAAAACGATCCCACGCACACACCTGACGCAAGTAATCGATATTGGTTGAGATGCCTGCTAAGGCCGTTGAATTTAATGCCGCCTGTATTTTAGCGATGGCGTCGTTACGATCCGTACCTTTAACAATTAACTTGGCAATCATAGGGTCATATAACGCACTGACTTCCGAGCCAGTACTCACCCAAGTATCTACCCGAACATCATCCGTTTGAGGAAAATCAACCAGCGTTAATACACCCGGTGATGGCTGGAAATTCTTAAGTGGGTCTTCCGCATAAATACGGACTTCAATGGCTGCGCCTTCTGGCATTGGGTCTTGCGGTGTTGGCACCGCAGAAAAATCTGGCGGTGAGCCTGCTGCAATCTTCAACATCCACTCAACTAAATCAAGCCCCGTCACTTCTTCTGTAATAGGGTGCTCAACCTGTAAGCGACTATTGACCTCAAGAAAATAAAACTCATCACGAGCGCCGTCATAAATAAATTCCACCGTGCCGGCATTTCGGTAATTTACCGAACGACCTAAACTGATCGCTGACTCCAATAAAGCAGTGCGAGTGGCCGTTGGTAGATTCGGTGCTGGGGTTTCTTCCACCACTTTTTGATTTCGGCGTTGCAATGAACAATCACGCTCACCTAACGCAACAACATTACCTTCGCCATCACCAAAAATTTGCACTTCAATATGGCGCGCTTTATCAATAAAGCGTTCGATAAATACGCCGCCATCTTTAAAATAATTTTCACCCAAGCGAATGGTGCTATCAAATACGCTAATTAATTGTGCTTCATCATCACAACGGGTTAGACCAATACCACCACCACCCGCGGTTGACTTCAGCATGATCGGGTAACCGATCTCCTTGGCGGCCGCGATTGCTTCTTCAATGCTTTCCAATAAACCTGTCCCCGGCGTCAGTGGGACGCCGGCTTTTTCACATAACTCACGTGACGTATGCTTTAGACCAAACTCGCGCATTTGCGTCGGCGTTGGGCCACAAAATACGATTCCCGCTTCGTCACAGCTTTCTGAGAAATCAGCGTTTTCACTCAAGAAGCCGTAACCCGGTAAAATGGCATCCACGCTATATTTTTTACAAATATCGAGGATTAAATCACCACGAAGATAAGTTTCTGATACGTTGCCTTCACCCAATGAATAGGCTTCATCGGCGTCACTCACGTGAGCACTATTCCGGTCAGCTTCGGCATAGACAGCCACGGCAGTAACGCCCATTTTTTTCAGTGTGCGAATACTGCGAACAGCAATTTCACCACGGTTTGCGATCAATACTTTGTTAAACATTCGATGTCTCCTAGCGTGTCCGTGGTTAATTAAGCTTGCTGTGATTTAAGATGTTTGATGTAAGCGCGCCAGCCACCAAAATCGCTGATATGGGTAGCGGTGCCGACCGCTTCTGGTTCACAAATAAAGCCTTTTACTAAGCGGCCATCTTCCAGTTCCAGTGTTCCTATCCCTAAAGGCTGAGGAATTTCTTCCACAAAGGCACCAAATCCCGCGTGATCAATACGCCATAATTCAACAATTAATTGATGGCCTTGTTCGTCACCGGATTCGAGTTTTTCGGCATTAACGCGTACTAAACCTGGCTTCGGCGGTACCGTGTTCGCGAGCGCATACAGCTGATATTTTTTCGCGGTTAAGGTTTGCTCAAGCAAAGTAGCGTTACGACTGGTGAGCTGAAAATTCAACGGCATTCCCGTTAAGTGAGCACCCACAACAGCAACGACTACTGACGAATCTTTTTTATTGCCTAACACCATCGGAGCTTCTGGCAACTTGAGGTGTGCTTGCCATTGAGCTGCAAAGTTAGTCAGTGATAACTCTTGCCATGCGGGTGCAATGATCGTCACACCAAATGGCAGCCCATCCGTACGCACCTTGGCTGGCAACGCGATGGCGGTTAAATCCGCTAGGTTGACGAAGTTGGTGTAGGTACCCAGCTGGCTGTTGACCGTCACGGGTTCACTTTCAACATCCGCTAAGGTTGGGAAGCGTGGTGCGGTAGGTACAAACAAGGCATCGACGTCTTTAAAAATCCCTTCGATGTTTCGCACTAATTCTTTGCGACGATATTCCGCTTTAAAAGCATCCACCGCAGAACCTTCGATACCGCTATTTACAATGTTTTTAACGACATCATTAATACCCGGTAAATCTTGTTTTAAAAATTCACCGACTGCGGCGAAACGCTCAGCCACCCAAGGGCCTTGGTATAACAAATTGGCGAGTTCAAACAGTGGCGTAAAATCGAGGGGTTTAAGTTCATATCCTGCTGCTACAGCACTTTCGCACGCGGCGGCAAAGGCGGCTTCTTGTACTTCATCACCAAACCAAGGCGCATTTGTTGGAATTGCTAAGGTGCGCAGGCGGCGATTAGGAATCATGGTACGTGAACGAGAATAACTGTCTTGCTCGTCGTAAGTCGCAGCAACATCTAAAATAATTTCAGTGTCACGGCTGTTTAACGCAAATATTGAAACGCAATCCAAGCTGCGACATGCAGGCACAACACCGGTGGTACTCACCGCTCCGACGGACGCTTTTAATCCAACAATATGATTAAAGCCCGCAGGCACTCGACCTGACCCTGCGGTATCTGTCCCTAAAGAAAACGCCACCTGCCCTGTTGCTACTGCGGTGGCTGAACCTGAACTAGAGCCACCACTGATGTACTCAGCATTAAATGCATTAAGTACCGCACCGTAAGGCGAGCGCGTACCCACTAAGCCCGTCGCAAATTGATCAAGGTTGGTTTTACCCATCACAATCGCACCGGCTTCTTTTAATAAACGCACAACGGTTGCGTCCGCTACCGGGTCATAGCTGTACTCTGGGCACGCTGCAGTGGTTGGGAAGGTGGCAACATCAATATTATCTTTCACCGCAAATGGCACGCCGTATAAAGGCAGTGTTTTACCTGCGGTATCTGCTTCCGCTTTTAACGACGTTAAAAAATCAATTTGCGTGGCTAGCTGAGATTCGCTGGCGAGGGTTATCCACGCACTGCCTGACTTTGGAGACCCGCTCACCAGTTCTTGCCCTGCAATAGCTTCTCGCAGAGATTCCAGGAGTTCGGTAGGTGTCGCACCGCTGCGGTAAGCCGCAGCCCAATCATTGATGTTCCAGCCTAAGCTTGGTGTCGCTGTTTTTGTATCTGTTGTCATATATGTCGCCACTGAATTCAACCTTGTATACAAGTTACAGAGCGACAGCCGTGCCAGTTTTTATAAACGAGATAAAATTAAGTTCTAACCTATTGTTATATATAGAATTTTTAAAATTACGATTTTTAGGAAGGGAATTTTTGTGCGATGAAGAGAGTGGTTTTGAGTTCTATCACGCACCAATTAAAAACATCAGCACTGTATTTGTGCACAAAAATCATAAAACATCTATTTGAATGCTTGGCCCTATTCGTATGGCCCTATTCGTATGGCCCTATCCGCACAGTCCGAAACTACTCCTACCAAACCGACATTTGCTTATGCACAAAAAAACCGGGCGCAAAGGCCCGGTTTTTCTAAATCAGATACGTTCCTGATTTATTTCACTAACATTCTAACTAGTTAGCGTCTTCGTAACGCTCGTGCTTGAAGAACACACCAGAGTCACCGAACTGAGACGCGGCAAAGTTAGAGTCCATAACCAACTCACCGACTTTAACAGCATCCGCACGACGTTCTGCTTGCAGACGCGCTTGTTTAGACGACCATATAGAAGATTTAATTTCCATATCGGTTGCATACACATCGTACAACTTAGTGCCTTGTGGCAAGCTCATTAGATCGTCACGGAAGTCATGCTCTGCCGTGTCGAAAAGACCCTGAACTTCAGCCGTAGGAACAAAGTAAACCTGAGTCGGAGACACAGCGTTTGCTTCTTCATTACCGCTTGAATCAGTAGCTGCCATCGCGTTAGCCATTACCAGATTAGGCTTAGCTGTAACGAATGAGAACAACAAGCTTGAACCCAAAGTCGCGTTACTTTCTAAGCTAACGTAGTTCGACATTTCATTAGCGAAGAAGTCATGGTTAGTATCCTGACCAGACAGAGTGTACAAGGCTGAGATGTTCTCAGACGGCTTACCATCAATCAGAGTTTTCCATGCAAAGCCCGGTGCAAAACCACGGTCCGCAGGGTCACCCGTTACAGATAAACGTAACAGACCACATTCATTACCTTTGAACACACCCGTGTATGGGTGGTTTCCGGTTGAGTTAAAGGCAACCTTCGCCATTACACCATGTGGGTGGATAGGCTTGGCGTGACCGACTGGAGCAACGTCACCAACGTATTCAACTTTGTCACGAATAACGCCGCTGATCAGGCCGCCAATATCCACTTCAGGAATCGCTGGTAATTCGCCGGCATCGTATTCAGTACGCAATACACCGTTGGTCCACAGTAGATCCTGCTTAGAACAGGCACCCCAGTTGTCGTATTCAGCCGGGATATTCAAACCCCAAGGCTTAAATGCGTTATCAACACCTGCCAAAGACAGATCTAATGATGGGTACTGACGCTTCAGGATATCGACCATAGTGGTGTTTTCAACCCAGTCGTAACCTTCTTGAGTGTACACTTCTGGCGTGTAGTACTCAGTGTAGAAACGGTCAGTGATGATGCGACGTGATGCGTTCATGATAAAGATCTGGAATGCCGTTTCACCAAAACCAAAGCCTTCAGGGCGAACGGTTTCAGCCAACTGACCAACAAGAGCATCAATCATTTCAACGTCGTTATTATATAGACGGCGCAACTCGGCAACCAAGTCAGCATCTTCAGTTAAATCCGTGAAATCATTAATTGGCTCTAGACCAATTTGACGACGGAATTCGTTGTAACGTGGTACACCACGCTCACGGTCACGAATGATGTCAATCGCTGCTAAATCGACAGTACCACGACCAGGAATATGCATATTACGCATAAATTCTGGGTAGTTTTCTAGCGTCAAAGAACCTGGCAGAGTCACACCAAATGAGTACCACAGGCGATCAGCGTCTTGATCATCAAGAATCTGCTCGGCATTGCCATCACGCGTTGCGTTCAGAGGGATCTGCTCGCTCACAACGTTAGAACCGATATCGTAAACGTCAACGTTATCACGTAGTAAAGGGTGCATACGGTATACCGCAACAAACTCTTCTGTCAGCGTGAACGGGACACCTGCATTATCAGAGTGACGAGCACCGGCTAAACCAGTAAGCGCCCACTCTAGTGCCTTACCGTTATCCAGTGCTTCTTCCATTTTTGGATCAAAACCAAGAATACGACGAGTCCAAGAATCACGACGGGCCAAATCAGCCGCAAGCTCATCAAATTCAGCCGCGTACTTATCACGATTTTCAGTATTACCGGCAAGTCCCCACCAGTTCGCGTACATAGCGCGCTCAGTGATTGGGTTGGCAATAATCGCAGGTGTCCACTCAACGGTGTGGATCTTAGCCATTAATGCGGCGTTAACCAGACGAGCTTTGTCGTATAACCACTGATCATCTTGAGTTGGGTAGTTGCTTGCCAACATGTCAGCAATGGCATTGTGCTCGTTAACGAACAATTGGTGCAGCATGCTAAGGCCTAACCACCAGTTGTCATTGAAGCCTGTCACTGGCACACCGCTCATAAATTCAGTCGGCAAAGAACCATCAGCGTTCACGGTTAAACGACCGCCTTGGAACTCACGAATAGAGTTAGAAGTGGCAAGATCGCTACCGTAAATCTGTGAACCATCCCACCAGTGAGTGTTCTCATTTAGGTAAGCATCCGGCAGACCAGCATCGTCCTCAGCTTGAGTACGTGTAGGGTCAGGAATCGTACGACGAATAGACATAGTGCCTGGGGCATCTGGATCATTCGCAGGTAAGTCAAACTCGATGTAATCATCGGTTGAACCTTGGCCATGGCTGAACCAATCGTGGGTCATGAACTGAATCCATGCCGCCGCAATAAAGTTAAGCGTCGGCGCTGGCTTAAACTCATCACGCCCCATAATGGCGTTACTGATATCACGAGGGTTTGGCGTCAGCAGCATATCACCCGTCTCACCCTGAGCAACATCCAGCTCAACGTTACGACCAAAGCGACGGTCTACAGACCCTTCAGCTGGGTTTTCAATATTGTTACACGAACCGTCTTCTGTTCGTGCCGTTAAGCTTCTCTCATCACAGTTAATTTCAGCGTTGTATTCATCCCAACGTTCAAAATCAAACAGGTTATTTTCAAACAGTTCGTTACGCTCTACGGCGAGAGTCAATAAACCAGCTGTTATGCCGAGCGTGCCATATTTGACAAGCGCAGGCCAAGTTACCCATAGACTATTCATGGTTATCTCCGTGTTTTATTATTTTTGACGTTTTAGTCGTAGAGTAGTGAACCATGTGTCTATTTGATTTAACGTTTCAGAGTTGACTTATTTTTCAATAAATCGAAGTTTGACAGGTAAGGACACAGCCAATCTTTCCACCGACAGACAGTATGTCGCTTTTTGTCTACCACATTGTCAAATCCAACCAAAAAGTTAGGATGACATTTGACACCAATCAACACATTTTGTGTTTTTATTCGCCAAATAAATATCATGCATGTCCATTCGTGGCCGAATATAACCCGAATAAGGACACTCTGGATGAATATTCATAAAAAAAACAGGAAGTGGCTTAGGAGTATTTGAGTACAGAGAAGGGATATATTGCGCCACCAACTTTACTATTTCATCAGGAAAAAGTATGGCACAAAATCAGTTAATACATTGTTAAAGGGCCAATATGTCGTACAAACTTAACGGTCAGTGACTCTTCGAAAGGTTTCTTGCAGTACTTTCACATCATTCGCCGCACGATGTCGATTTACCTCTAGTTCTTCCCAGAGGCTTTCTTTGGTGCCCTGCCAGCTTTCCATCTGTTCATAGTCGAGCAGCTTATTGATGGTTTCTATACGAAAACGCTGTACAAGCTCGGCCTCGTCAAACAAGCGGCCAATCCACGAGCTATCAAAGCTCCAAGCATCTGAATAAAGCGTTTTATTGTATAGGTGATCATTGAGGAGAAGCGCAACATCACGCACGCTTAATCCATCTGACTGCAATTGCTCACGACTGATGCCGTGAATGGCCTGAGCTTCGTCACTCCAATGCGTCCAGCTTGGCTGTGGCTTTATTAAGTAGCTGTGCACCTCCCGATCCTCGAGCGCAAACCCGATTTCAATCGGATAGCTGCCTCGGCCAAAGCCGGACGCTTCGACGTCGATGATAGGGGGAAGTTCAATACTCACAATTCTACTGCCACTACTGTTTATATGGATTTATTTCACCTGCGCGCATTCTCGCGCGTCAGCCCTGATTATTCAATCGTGTTGCCGGTGCAACGCGCATGACTTCTGCGATGGTGGTCATGCCCGCAGCCACTTTATGCGCACCGCTTAATCTAAGGCTATGCATGCCTTCTTTCATGGCCGCTTGCCTCAGCTTTTGCTGATCGGTACTTTCGTGGATAAGTGGCTCAAGGTTTTCCGTCAATGGCATGACTTCGTAAATCCCCATGCGACCCATGTAGCCAGTCCCACGGCACTCCAGACACCCTTTTGCACCATAGATGAAGGGTGGCGTTTTCACCAACCAAGGCGCCGTTAGTTGCTTCCATGCACGCTCATCAACGTCTTGTTTTTCTTTGCAGTGCGGACACAGAGTACGTACTAAACGTTGAGCCATCACCCCAATCACACTGGAACGAATTAAGTATGAGGGCAAACCTAACTCCTGCAAACGCGTGAACGCCGACGGCGCATCATTGGTATGCAAGGTCGATAACACTAAGTGACCTGTCAACGCTGCTTGCACCGCTATTTCGGCGGTTTCTAAATCGCGCACCTCGCCCACCATGATGATGTCTGGGTCTTGACGCATTAGTGCCCTCACACCAGACGCAAAGGTTAGATCAATTTGGCGATTCACCTGCATTTGGTTAAACGCTGGCTCCACCATTTCTATTGGATCTTCAATGGTCGATACGTTCACTTCGCTGGTCGCTAATTGACGTAACGTGGAATACAGGGTGGTGGTTTTACCTGAGCCTGTCGGGCCGGTGACAAAAATAATGCCGTGATTGTTTTTGGTCATCTCCGACCAACGACGGCGGTCTTCTTTAGCGAAGCCCATTTCGGAGAAGCTACGCATCAGCATTTGCGGATCAAACACCCGCATCACCATCTTCTCACCAAAGGCGGTGGGCAAGGTCGATAAACGTAGCTCCACCTCTTCGCCTTCTGGGGTTTTAGTTTTTAGACGGCTGTCTTGTGGCTTACGCTTTTCCGCGATATTCATGCGCCCAAGCGATTTCACTCGCGCAATGACTGCCATTCCCACCGCAGCAGGTAATTCATAAACATTGTGCAGCACGCCATCAATACGAAAGCGTACGTGAGTCAATTCCCGGCGGGGCTCTAAATGAATATCACTGGCACGCTGATCAAAGGCGTACTGCAGCAACCAGTCCACAATATTAACGATGTGTTCGTCATTGGCGTCTGGGGCTTTGGCTTTTCCCAGCTCCAGCATAGATTCAAGGTTTTGAACTGAACTAATTCCGTCACTGCTGCTTCGTGCTTTTGATACGGAGTTAGCGAGTTGATAAAACTCAACGCGATAACGGCTAATCTCTGAAGGGCTTGTCAGAACACGCTTAATTTGACGACGTGTGACATGCTCAAGATCCGGTTGCCAGCCTTTCATATGAGGCTCGGCACAGGCCACGACCACTTCATCCTTTGACACTTTCACAGCAAGTATTTGATGCCGCTCTGAAAACGCGTACGACATCACATCCGTGACAGCGGTGACATTAATTTCGAGCGGATCAATCGCGTAACATTCCATGTTTTCGCGTCCGGCTAACCACTCCACCAGCACTTGCTCACTCAGCACCTTTCCTTGAGTACGAGCATCTTTATACCCTTGACGAGCAATCATGGTGATCGGGTGCAGTTTTGTGTCATCCGGGCCGCGACGAATGGATTGAGCTAACGAGTGATCTTCATCATTGAGCAAGCCATCACGACGTAGATCTTCGACGAGTGTTGATAACGTAAGCGTCCGGTCGGCACTAGCCTGCATGAATCAATCCCTAATTAAGGTAAGTAGTTCGCTAATGGGGTTCATTATATTGTCGGTCTTAATGCATTCAATCATATCCAACACTTGCCTGCGAGCCTCGGCCAGTGTTGCTGAACACTCTCTTACCGAAAGCTGCGACTCAGTACTCATTTGTGCCACAGAACGGGTAATCGACGTGAGGTCCACGGCCAAGCTGATCGATTCCTGCTGTTCGGTCTGTGTGCCTGCGGACAGCTCACACAATAAATGTGTTAATGGCGCACGCTCTTGTTCAGGCAGCAAACACCACAGCGGATAACCTGCGAGCCAAATACTCTGTATGTTCTGTTTATCCCACACCACACCTTCACACGCGCGCTGAAAATCAAACAGGGCATTAGTCATGACCTCCGCAGTAGAATCAGCCTGACTCGGCGCATCGTCTTCATTGTTATCAAGCAACTGGGCTACACCCGCCAAACGATAGCCGCGCTCAGCTTTGGATACATCACTCAACCACAATGCCGCCTGTTGCTGCATTTGCTCAAGCAACCCCCATAATGATTCAGCGTGCCCGACAACAACTTCGAGTTCGGTTTCGCATAAAGGTTGCAACTGATCATTAGCTTGAATTTCGCCCTGATCAATAACCACCTCCACTTCAGCGTCTTCATGTTTCCAGATCCAGCGACGACGACGGAAATTCGTCGAGAAGACAACCTCTAATTCTGACATGTCCGCATCAACAGGCCATTGATCGCCCACCTTGTCAGAGCGTAATAAATCATGGTTTAACGCGTTATCGCGCAAACGCCAATTCCATTCATTGCGAACCTGCACGGCAGCTTCAGAAGCGCGGCGGGTTTTGAGTGTTTGCTCATAGCCATCTTCCGACGTCCGAATACGTAACGCCGCCCGCAGCCGTGCCAGTGCTAAGTTCGGTGTGTCGTAATAATCATTCAGGAGTTTCGATTGTCGACCTGCCACTGCGTGTTGATCTAACCATCCTGCTAACTGCTCAGTACTCTCGGTCGCTAAACGCAGTTTCAGTTCTATTTCTTTTGCCATCGCGCTATTGTCTTCGCCTTAACTAACATTTTTGGTGAGGTCGCTGTGCGTCCTGATACGTTAAACAAACTCTCCGCATTAATTGCAGAAAATAGCATCAGTTCCGTATTGCCCGAATACGATGAAAGCAACGAAGGTGTGATTCATCTATTGGCTAACTGGTGTCGTGACCTAGGATTTGAAGTCGCTATTATGCCGGTTCAAGACCATCCGGGTAAGTTTAATATGCTAGCAACTTACGGCAGCGGCCCCGGCGGCTTAGTATTAAGCGGCCATACCGACACCGTACCGTGCAATCCTGAAAAATGGCAGTCTGATCCGTTTACCGTCACCGAGCGCGACAACAAGCTCTTCGGCTTAGGCACCTGTGATATGAAAGGCTTTTTTGCGTTAGCGCTTGATGCGATGGAACAATGCCTCGCACACAGCAAAACCTTCCACCAGCCATTAATGATTCTTGCCACCGCCGACGAAGAAAGTTCAATGAGCGGCGCACGTGCCCTTAGCCACAGCACCGGTATCAATGGCCGCTATGCCGTGGTCGGCGAACCCACCAGCCTAAAACCCATTCGGATGCACAAAGGCATCATGATGGAGACCATTCGCATCACAGGTAAAGCGGGTCACTCTTCCAACCCTGCGCTAGGTATTAATGCCTTAGACGCCCTACACGATGTAATGGGCGAACTAAAAACGTTACGCCACGATCTCGCAGGACGCTTTCAAAATGCACACTTCGCCGTGCAAACCCCAACGTTAAACCTCGGCTGTGTTCACGGTGGCGATAACCCCAACCGCATTTGCGGAAGCTGTGAGTTGGCCTTTGATCTTCGGGCGCTTCCGGGAATGAGTAACGACGACCTTCGCCACGAAATTCGCCAGAGAATGTCACCCATTGCCGCGCAAAATAACGTTGAGTTAACGCTAGACTCACTCTTCCCCGGCATTGATCCGTTCGAAGAACACGCCAATAGCGCGCTGGTGCAAATGGCCGAAAAATTTACCGGCCACACCAGTGCTGCGGTGAACTACGCCACTGAAGCGCCCTTTTTACAGAATTTAGGGATGGAAACCCTCATCCTTGGGCCGGGCAATATCGACCAAGCACACCAAGTGGATGAGTATTTAGCACTGGATCAGGTTGAACCCTGCGTTGATCTGCTGCGTAATTTGATTACGCACTTTTGCCAGACGCCCTTTAGTCCTGCGCCCGCGCATGATTAAATCAAGGCAGACACAGTAAGGACGACCCAGTGACCGACACCACCGCTTACGTGCAATGGTTCAGACAATCATCGCCGTACATTAATGCACACAGAGGTAAGACCTTCGTCATCATGTTTGATGGCGATGCCTTGGTGCATCAAAATTTCGACACACTAGTTCAAGACATGGCGTTGCTGAATAGCTTAGGCGTACGACTGGTATTAGTGCATGGCGCACGCCCACAAATTGATGCTGTGCTTGAGCGCTTAGATATCACCAGCCAATTCCACAATGATTTACGTATTACGGATGGCGAAGCCCTACGTGCGGTAAAAGCAGCGGTCGGTATGGTGAAGGCTGATATTGAATCACGCTTATCGGTCGGTGTGCCTGGCTCGCCAATGCACGGCGCACGCATTCGTGTGGTGAGTGGCAACTTCGTCACCGCCAAGCCTTTAGGGGTGATTAACGGAGTTGATTATCAACATACAGGCGAGGTGCGGCGTATTGAGCACCAAGCGATTAAAAGCTTGCTCGATCAACAGAACGTGGTGCTTCTTTCCTGTGCGGGTTACTCCCCTTCTGGAGAGATGTTTAACCTCAGTGTGGAAGACGTTGCTCAGCACGCTGCGGTGAGTTTACGTGCGGATAAGCTTATTGCATTCAGCGACCAAGACGGCCTGCAAAACAGTGACGGTGAGCAGGTACATGAACTCACCTGCCGTCAGCTTGAAGACATGGTGCATTCGCTGAAAGGCAGTATCCGTTGGCAAGCAGACATGGCCATGCGCTGTGTTCGCCAAGGGGTGCCACGTGTTCACTTACTGAGTTATGAAATTGATGGAGCCTTACTGCAAGAGCTGTTCACTCGCGAGGGCGAAGGCACTCTTATTAGCCAAGAGGCCTATGATCAACTGCGAGCGGCCAACATCGACGACGTTGCCGGTATTCTTGAATTGCTCAAGCCACTGGAAGAACAAGGTATATTAGTGCGCCGCTCGCGCGAATTACTGGAGACAGAAATTCATCGCTTTTTTGTGATTGAACGCGACGGCTTAATAACCGCCTGTGCGGCGTTATACCCATACACGGATGACGATGCCGAGCTTGCCTGTGTCGCCGTGCACAGCGATTACCGTGGTAGTAGTCGTGGTGAACGCTTACTAGAACAAATTGAGCAAGAAGCGCGTAAACGTAACTACAAACAATTGTTTGTATTAACCACGCGGACGGCCCACTGGTTTGTCGAGCATGGTTTTGTTGCCGGCAGCGTCACCTCGCTGCCGCAGGAAAAACAAAAGCTCTACAATATGCAGCGTAATTCGAAGGTATTTTTTAAGGGGCTGTAAGCACATCTATTAATGCGGTTTAAGCGCCTGGATTTAAGTTACACACGTTGGGTTACGCACTTCGTGCTAACCCAACCTACTCAGATTCAATCCATGCCTATCGTTATCCTTCGATTCTGACTCGTAACATTGTAGGCTGGGTAACATTGTAGGCTAGGTAACATTGTAGGTTGGCTTAGTGCGAAGCACGTAACCCAACAACCATGCTTTAGAAGCAGTCAAATATTCCGCTATTTTTAATAGCACCGACCGTGACATAACATTCTGTGATCATTGATTTATCCCACCTCGGCCATGAGATACATCGCCGCTATGATGAGCACGGTATTATTCAAGTGTTCGACGATGGCAATAAACGCTACCTGAGCTTTGGTACCGCTGACGAGCAAAGCTGCCAGCTTAAATCGAACCCCATTCAACCTCAGCACGATTATGTCCGCGCCATGTTATCGGTGTTAATGCAAACCAATGCGCCAGACCGCATTGCTGTTATTGGCACAGGCGGCGGTGGCCTAACCAGCTTTCTCTACCATCATTACCTTGAGAGCCATATAGACACCGTCGATATACGCTCCGCCGTGATTCACATTGCTCATCAGTATTTTGGTTTACCCCGCAGCCCGCGACTGTCCACACACGTTTGCTCAGCCAACGAATTTCTTGCCCAAAAAGCGCAGACCCAAGACACACAATACGACCTGATATTTAGCGATATTTATCTCGCCGACGGCTTATCGACCGAACAATTAAACGCAAAATTTTTGATGCACAGCCGACAGTTATTAACGAACGATGGCTGGCTGGTATTAAATCTTTGGAAAGAACACAGAGGCGAAGACGCCTTTATTCAGCAGTTAGAGCAGCACTTTTCTACGTTAACAACCGCAACCACAAAAGACGGAAACTGGCTGATCTTAGCGTCGCCCAAGACCGATGCACTTGTGGGTAAAACGGAATGCCGTCAGCGGGCAAAAGTGCTTAGTGAGCAATTAGGCTTCAACCTTTGGAACCACGCCAAAGGTTTTTATAAAGGCTAATGGTTGAATTAGCCTTTAATCAGAAAACCGAAACAACCAGGAATACGAAAAGCCAACATACGAATATTCACCGACTTGGTCACTGCCGTAGGCCGGGTTCCAGGTTAATGACAAGCGATGCTGATCATCAATAATCGCGCCGGCTTCTAACGAATACAACACATCAATGGCGGTTTCGCTGACGTTGGAGGCAATTTGCAAATCAATAGGATCAATACCAATTAGATCTAAGTAGAAATTCACTTGGTTCTGGGTGTTTTGTAATTCGGAGGCATCGAAAGTTCGAACCTCTTCTTCATTCGAGGCATTAATATTCTGTACGTTGAAATCGTATTTCGTACGTACCGCACCAATCCCCACACCGGCAAATAACTCAAACGATGAAAACGGGTAATAATACAAAAGATTGAGAGATACCGACTGTCGGCTCACTTTATCTAAGTAACCGCAGCTTACCGTAAGGTCATCTCTACTCAGTCGATCGACCGTTTCTTGATCCAGACACTTTTGAGAAAATTCACGCGAATTATTTCCTAGAATCGACCCCTCAACTTCAATACCAAAACGATCACTAAAATCTAGTCCGAGGCGAGTCTCAAAATTAATAAGTGAATAATCTTCAGTCGTGGACTCATGACTCAACAGGCCATATTCCAAACCGGCACCAACATACTGGTTGGCCGAAGCTAATGACGACAACAACAAGCTTGGTAATACCAGGAGGCAAGAAGATACGAAAGCGGTGCTCAACACTCTTTTCATTATAACAACCAAGATCAGGCGAGAATCTCCACAAGATGGCGTGAAAGCACGGCAACGTCAAGACACAAGCAATGAACAGAAAATATTTATTAACAGTATAGCGCTATTTGTTACTTAGCTACCTCTTACTTGGCCATTGATTACCTCTTACTTGGCCATTGATTACCTCTTACTTGGCCATTGATTACTTCTTACTTGGCCATTGATTACTTCTTACTTGGAGAGTGCTTTTGCAACTTACGCTGCAGACTGCGACGATGCATTCCCAGCGCTTCAGCGGTGGCGCTGATATTGCCTTCATTCTCTAGTAACACTCGCTGGATGTGCTCCCACTCTACTTGCGCAGGTGTCATTGGCTTGGCTTCTTCTAAGGTATGCGAACCTAAACTGATCACTGCACCATCACTGATGCGTTGAATTAATTCTTGTAGGCCAACGGGTTTCGCAATGTAATCTGTGGCTCCACGACGCATAGCTTCTACTGTGGTAGCGATACTGGCGTAGCCCGTCAGCATGATAAGGTGAGCCGGAGAAAAATGTTGCTTCATGGCAATGATGGCGTCTAAGCCTGACTCATCTTCGAGCATCATATCCAACAACACGACATGCGTAGATGACGGAGGTTCTACCGCCAACGCATCTTGGGACGATGCATACGCCTGAATTTGATAGTCAGTATGCTGCGCTAAACGCCGCTGTAATACTTCCCGAAAGGTATTGTCATCATCGATAATAATCAGAGCTTTGGTGGCACCAGTATTTACGCTGTTCATTGCCGCGTTACCGGGAGTTCTATCGTCGTTAAAATACTTTCTTGCTCGTATTCATCTTGCTGCTTTTCCCAACGGACGTGCCCTCCAAATTTTTCAATGGTGGCGTTGCTGATCACCGCACCTGCGCCCATGCCCAATATCACGCCAGTGTCAGAGTCTAAACTTTTATTGCTTTGCACCAATTGCTGGCCAAGCTGCTCTAACACGTTTTTATCTTGGCTACTGATTCGATTACGGATACTTAACTGCCAGCGCGAATGCTCTAATTTACTTACAACATGTACGGTATTATCGTCTGTTTTTGCCGCCGCCTCACACGAGTTAATAATGACACTAATCACGGCCGGTAACAGTGTTCGGTCGGCGGATAAGGTATACAGATAATCCGCATCATCTCGATGCCATTGCACCGAGGCCTCCGGACGAGCCACTAAAAGCAGTTGTTTAATACTTTTCCATAATTCAACTTCTTTATATTCATGAAGGCGCTGCGCACGAATATCATCAGCAATTAAACGCCAGTCTTGTAGGTGATTTTGTATACGCTGGAATTGTATATTCAATGGGGCAAGCCAAGCTGGCGGGTGAGCATCTTCATTGGCCTCTTCCAGCAGAAACTTAATTGACTGAGCCGGTGTGGCCACATCATGCGTAAATTGTGCGGCCGCCGTGCCTATGGCTAATAATTGCTCGTCACGCAATTGACGCTCGCGCAGCTGTTGTAAATCACGCTCGCGGCGCGCAATCTGACGGCGAAAATACACCACGATCACCGCAATCAACACGCTAGTAATCACAAAGCCTGCAATCATAGCTTGAGAGTGACCCACCATATTGGCGTTATGATGATGCGCATGCTCGGACAACAATAATAGTTGCGACGCCTGTGCCGCCACACTCACCAATAAAAGTAATGCCGCATAAGCATAAGGCAACAACATAAACGCCAATACGGTCGGGATAAGAAGTACAGCGCTGAACGGATTCGTGGCAGCCCCATTCACAGCAATCAGTGCGTTAACCAATAAAATCTCAGACAGCAAAAAAATCGCGACAATAAAAAACGAGGGGCGCTTGCCTCGCGTGAGGCTCATTAATAACAGTAAGAGCATGTAAATATCCGCGTCGTAATAAAATGTCTGATGAACTCATGGAAAGCACAGTTTACCGCAACCTTAACAACAAACCCCAGAAAACCGATTTAAAAGCGATAACCTTGTTGTAATACCGCAGACCATTCTGGGCCAACACTGGCCCAACCATCAACATCATTAAACTGCACTTTGATCTTAGTGTTACCACTGTCAGCAAAGCGATACCCAAGCATCCAGCTTTGGCCATTTATCGTACCCTCAGGGTTATTTAACACCGAGGTTTCTAAATCATTGGTCGCTAAATTATTCAGCTCTACTTGGCTGCCCAGTGTTTGTTGGCGCACGGCCAATAATAAACCAGAATGACCAGTCCAGCTCAATTCACTAAAAGCCCCCCAACTATCCAAATTAACATCACCAGTAGCGTCCAATGTTTCACCTTGCGCACTACTTAACTCGCCGTCGTCTCGGCGTGTTTGATATTCACTGTTAAGGGTCAGTTCACCGTAGTTTAAATGCCAACGTAACGATAAGGCGGCATTCGCTTGCCATAATGTACCGTCAAAAGTATCGGTGTACGTTGAGCTATGACTATGCTGCGTGGGATCAGTGGAAAATAAATTCATCCCTCGTTCATTTAAACTGGCGAAATACACATCGGTTAATAGCGTTGCCGATACTGAACCTGCTTGATAGGTAAATTGGTTATTCCACATTACCGCGCCACTATTACCTTGCGTATCAAAGGCTTTGGTTGAATATAGACCAACTTTTTGGGTGAGCGCCCAAGAAGAGTCATGGTCAAGCGACCACGTCGCCAACACCGCACCTTCCGACATTTGACCGCCCCACAGTGCGCCGTAAACCAAAGGAAGATCATTCAACAGCCAACGGTGTTCGTGCTGATTATTGTACAAGCCAATACTCGGCATCACTTGCCCAATCGTCAGCGACCAAGTAGGTGTCAGTGTTTTTGTCGCAAAGGCTTCATCCACGGTGACTTCATCGCCGTGAGCCGCCAGCGTCACTCGGCTATAAACATTGTGTTCGTCTAAAAAGAAGCTGCGGGCAATATCCACATGGCGCAGCGACACGCCTGCGGCTTCGGTATGCGAACTCGTGGGTAGAAAGCCTAGCGTTACCGGCTGCACGGCGTCCTGATACCCCATCACGACATCAACCGCCCAAGGTGCGTTTGGGTCCATGCTGTGGGCTGATACGTGAACGGGCAAAGCGCAGCAAGCGAATGCTATAAAGAAACACACGGTGACTAAACGATTCACTCACTTAACTCCGAAGGAAATGGATTTGAAAAACGAGGATCGGTAATAAACTCGTTATCTGTGAGGCTAAATAAAAAATTAAGCAAATCTTGTTTTTCTTCTGGGGTCATTTCAAACCCACTGACAAAATCGCTTTTAAACGGATTAAGACGGCCATCGCCGGAAAACTCTCCACTTTCTATGTTGCGACCACCGGCAGCATACATATCAAGTACTTCACCTAATGTCGCGATTGATCCATCGTGCATATAAGGTGCAGTTAGCTCGATATTACGCAAGGTCGGTGGACGAAATGCCCCCATGTCGTTCCAATCATTCGTCACTTTAAACTTGCCCTGAATGGCGTCAGGGTAACTGCCATTATTATTTAAGTTATAAAGGCCATTATTAAAAAATACGCGCTCCGGAAAGCGGGTATTCTCAGTAACCGTTGAACTGGAAAAATTAAAGCCGTTATGGCAATGAAAGCACTCCATTTTCTCTGAGAAAAATAATGCCTCACCACGACGTGCAGACTCTGACATCTCACCTTTATCAAACGCAGAACGATCAGAGATGAGCGAGCGCGTAAACGAAGCCAGTGCGAAGTTCACATTCACTAAGGAGAATGGATCACTGTCATCGGGAAAGGCCTTTGCAAATAAGGTTTGATAATTAGCGTCATCACGAAAACGCTGAAGTACCGCTTGAGTGTTGGCGTCATTAATACCTAGCTCTACAGGATCATCGCCCGTCATTGGAATAAAGAGCTGATCTTCCATTCGAATTAATATCGGGTTCCACCACGTATAACTGCCATTATAGGCAACGTTGGTTAACGTTTGAGAGTTAAGTGCTAATGTATGCCCCGTTGACCCTTGCGGCAGCGCTTTACCATCGGTAAATGCCAGCGCTTGTTCATGGCAGGATTCACAGCTTTGGGTTTCATTACCCGACAACCGTGTGTCATAAAAAAGGTGGCGACCTAAGGTTATTTTGGCATCAGAGATAGGGTTTTCTTCAGGAATGGCGGGCAGTACAAAACCGCCCTGCGCACTTAAACGCAATAGTGACGCACCATCGACATTTTGCTCTAAGTTGCTGTCGAAAGAGGATTCTCGACAGCCGCTTAACAACAGTAAAAGTATAATTAAATACGACGCTGCTTTATTCAACATGCACCTGTTTTATTCAAAACGAATCGGTTATTCAAAACGCACCCAGGTCTGCGAGTCACACCCAGCGCTAGCACACTCACCTGTGGTTACGTCCAAACCAAGGTTAGTAAACAAGGCAGCACACTCTGGATCTGTTACATCCGACATACACCCCGTCGCGCCACCGGCATCTGTGGTGATGTCTGAATCTTCAACCAAAGCGGCGTAATCAAAGACGATAGCGCTTGATTCTGTATCTATATTTTCAAAGGTGTACACCGGACGATTAGGGCGTGCACTGCTGCAATCGAGATTGTCATTATTATCATCAAGTGAGCAACCTGTGGTGCCTAAGTGGATATTCCAACCATCAACGTCTAAGCGCATGTGTTTGTAACCACCCGCCCAACTCCACGTCATGCCATCAATATTTAGAGGCGACACCGCCGTGGTGCGATCAAGGTGGTTCAATGCTTCAGGCACACCAATCGTAAAACGCACACGAGTGTATTCATCAGAACTTAGACCTTCGAGTGTGCCATCAATGGTTGTATTCGTAGCAGAAGTACCGCTGGCACAGCTGGAGGTTGCGTCTTCAAAATCGAGCAAAGCTACATTATCGTGCTGCCAGTCGTTCTGCGTTAATTCAAGATCAACAAATTCGCCGTCGTCAGTCGCCACTTGAACATCAGACACATACAAACGGAAATCTTCAATGTTCGGGGCGCTGCCGTTACCTTCGTTGCCAGTACCCACCAGTACGTCGGTTAATTCGCCACACGCCACTGAAGTTGCCCCCACCACGGCAGAGACATTAAGACTAATATCTTTAGTCACGGTCATTTCATCATCACTGCCACCACAGGCGGTTAATAAAAAAGCGGTAAGCGCCAAAGAAATACTGCGTAAGTTCATAAATAGATCCATTTATATAAGCCATCAGGCAAGCAAGAAGGTCGCCTTAGAATGGTGCGAAGAATAGGGCATGACCGCCGCCTCCACCATGCGACACATTGTCACACCTAAGTGCGTATAATGGCGGGCTTGTTCGCTCTAAAAATCAAAGGTTCTCAATCATGATCACCACATCCGCCAACACTCCAACTCAAAACGAAAGTCGGCGTATTGCTGTGATTGGTGCTGGCCCTGCGGGATTAATGGCCGCGGATAAAATGTCGCTGGCAGGCTATCAAGTGGATGTCTTCGACACTATGCCGAGTGTCGCACGTAAATTTTTACTCGCAGGCATTGGTGGGATGAACATTACCCACGCGGAAGATTACGACACGCTAATAACACGCTATGGCAGTGCACAAACCGCGCTTAAGCCAATACTCGATGAACTACCGCCACTGGTACTGCGCGAGTGGATTCATGAGCTGGGTGTCGATACCTTTGTGGGCAGCTCACAACGTGTGTTCCCAACCGATATGAAAGCCGCGCCTTTATTGCGCAAATGGCTTCAACGAATGCGCAGCAATGGCGTGATCTTCCATCCACGACATCGCTGGACTGGCTGGAAAAACAACGCACCTAGCGAAGGTTGGGTATTTACGTCTCCTAATGGCGAGCACATTCACCAGTTTGACGGCGTTGTTCTCGCGTTAGGCGGAGCCAGCTGGGCCAGACTTGGATCGGATGGAGCATGGTGCCAGCCAATGAAAAGTGCGGGTATTGATGTCGCACCATTAAAACCCAGTAACTGTGGATTTGACGTGCCCTGGAGTGATTTTATTCGTGAGCGCTTTGCAGGAACGCCGCTTAAAAATATTGCTGTATCTATCACCACACCCAATGGTGAGCACTGGTACAGAAAAGGCGAATTTGTGATCAGTGATTACGGCATTGAAGGCAGTTTGATTTACGCCATCAGTGCGCCACTGCGTGATTTAATTGAGATTAAAAAATCCAATTCATCTAACAACACATCTGCCGAGTTTTTACTCGATTGGCTACCACATTTAAGTAAAGAACAGATTCAAAAAAAATTAGAACAGCCACGCAAGGGCATGTCGTTCGCCAATGTACTGCGCAAAAAACTAAATCTACCCGCCATCACCAACGCTATGCTCAAAGAGTGTTGCCCTCATCTGGACAACAACGACACTGCGGCATTGGCCGCTGCGATAAAAGCCATGCCGATCCGCCCAACAACAACACGCCCCATCGACGAAGTTATCAGCAGTGCAGGCGGTGTGACTTTTAATGCCGTTAATAACGATCTAATGCTGAACCAGTTACCCGGAGTATTTGTCGCGGGTGAAATGATTGACTGGGAAGCGCCAACCGGCGGGTATCTTCTGACTGCATGTTTTGCGACGGGGAAACGCGCTGGTGAGGGCTTAGTACGATGGCTTAGTACGGTGGCTGAAGACTAAGGCATAAAGCTCAATGACATTCGGTTCTCACGTGTCTCCATTCAGGCCTCGTATGTCATTGATATTCACCTCCTTGCGCCATAAGGTAATAAGTAGTTACGACCCCAAAATGAGCTTCGCCCACAATTTTTATTAAAGGAATAATCACATGGCCTTCCCGACGTCCGTCAACGATCAAATTACAGACTCTGTCACACAAGCAAATGTAAAAGTCCTTGCCGAAGCACCCGCCATGGCAATGGGAAACTTGTATCAAGCCACGGCACAGGCGTTATCGAATGCCGCTCACAATGCCGCCAATGCTCAAAATCAAATGAATGTGACACTTCAGGCAGCGACCACACAAGGAGTGATGCAGCTTTACACAGTGAATACCGCCGCTACTGCACAAGCGGTGGATGAGATAGTGGGAAAGGCAGATAAAGATGCCGATAAAACGTCTGAAGCAGCAACAAAGAAAACGCCCGCCACCAATGAAGTGAATGAGAAACCTAAGGCTAATGCTGCCACCGCAAAAACCCCCTCAGCAGAAGCCGAGCAGATTGCCGCCAAAGTTAAAGCCAGCAACGATGTATTAAAAAATGCGGTGGTTGAGCAATTAGACACGGCCGAAGGCACACTAAACAACCAAATCGAAGACGCCGTAAAATTTGCCCTAGAGTGCAACCTAGGCTCCGCCGAACAGTTTAACCATGCAGTACAACAAACCATGGAAGCCTATATTTCTGCACTTCAGGGGATGGCCGACAACGCTTATGGTAATGCATTAAACGTGGTCAAGGTTGCCGGTATCACGTCAGTGCTAAGAGCCATGCTTCAACATCCTGAACAACAAGCCAACTACGCTGAAATGCTGAATACAATTAAATCTTTGTGAATTTGGGGTCACTCCTAGGTAGAGACTGAGACTGAGGCGGGAGTGACATTAACCAAACTGTTGTTACTTATATTTAATGACTGCTTTAAGGCACAGCCGAACAGCAAGCACATTAAAGAAGGTAAACCTGAGAGAACTAGTCTCTCCATTGGGGCGACTATTCTACCGGGTTTGTACACTCAAAACTGGTAGGGGAAAACTTACAGCGAACCTTTCTCGCCAAGCTCAACATATCAGGGTCGTAATACCCCTCATCCCGTAATGTGATTCTTGCACTTTGCATAATTGATTGATATTCGGTCATTTTTTCTTCCGGAACGGGAATCCACAACCGTTGAGGTATCTCCCCAATTTGAGCATTTACAACCGTTTCGATATCAAAATACAAATCCATTAACTCTTCTCGCACCAGCTGAGAAAACTCTTTTGGAAACTGATCAGTGTGCCCCACAAGTTGTAGCGTCATTTGGAAAAAAGGGTAAGAAATAATTCCGCCGTCAGCCCCTAAACCTTTGTAAAGTTCCATCACACTATAGGCCACCAATGGTGCTGGGAGGATATCAACACCACGGTTATTGAACTTAGAGCCGATATTCACAATCGCCGTAGGAATCGGTTGAGCACCAAGACGTGCCACCATTTTCACTTGCTGATTATCATAATCCATTACGGCAAAACGTTTGCCCGCCACATCCGCTAACGTATTAATACGACGATCATTAACAAATAGGTATACCGCTCCCAGCGGCGCATACCCCATAACAACAAATTGCCCTTCCACCATTTTACTCGCCGCTTTAGGGCTTGTGATTGCACGCATGATTAAATGCACATGCTCTGAATCTGGCAACGCGCCTAGAGCGTCTAACGTACCCGTATAACGATTAAACGAACGCGCCCTCAACCCGGTAAATAAAGCGGCGTCACACTGCCCGGCTTTTAAATCTTCAGTCAGTACACCTTCATTGGTATATGCCTTGAGATCTATCAACATTCCCAATTGCATCATGAGCGCCGTACGGTCTAAGGCGAGGTTATAAATAGGTCCATTTTTCCCAATTGGGTCCCATACGCAAATTGATCGCGATACTGTGCCATCCATCTCTGGATACAACTGTCTAAAGGCCTGAATACGGGCCGGTAACGCCTGCTTTGGGTTCATTACCAGCGCCGATAATTCGATATTTGATAGTGATTCCGCCGCGTCATTAGCATGCAGTGGCGCAAAAATAAACGAACCAATCATAATGGTCATAAACGCGAATAAGCGCATAATACATACTCCAAATGTAACGCTGTCATTCAACAAGCAGAAGGCAACTCGCCATCAGGGCAACCACTAAGATGGCGACAAAAGAAGCTTAATGACTTAACCCAAGACAAAAACTTTCAACATAATTGCCTTATTCTCCACCTGGGTCAATTTAACTCTATAGCACTGGGCCTGATTAGGAAGAGGCCACTCACCCCATCATATCTACATAGCGTCCGCGCAACTTAAGATCACTCCATGCTCTCCCATATATAACCCCTCAAGGAAGAATGGCCGGAAAGGTCGATTCTATTTAGAAGGCTCTCAATTCGTGGACTACACTAAGTCTGTCGTATTCCCCTATCTTTACAGGGGTCAATCAGTAGAGATAATGGAACTGTCATGCCCTACTTATTTATCGTCCTCACATGGATGTTGTCTGTCAGTTGTTTTGCTGCAGAAAGCCTTGATTTAAATGGCTTACGTGAAAATACTCCCCTTGGTTTACACCTGAAGACTCTGCGAACCACTAGAGACGATACCGGCCTGACAGATCACATTCGCCAAGCCTATTTCCAAGGCGGTTCTCACGACGCTCTCAATTTTGGCTATACAAAAGACAGAATTTGGCTCAAGTTCACACTAAGCAATACCTCCGATCATGACATTGAGCGCATGCTAAACATTCGCTATCCGCTCTTAGACAAGATCACACTGTATAGTGACTCACAGCCAGAGCCTCTCTACTCCCTCGGCCGCCTGCTTGAAGGAAAAAATGATCAAGCCCTTGATGTGCCAGCCTCCTATTTTGTCATGCCCATCACAGTAAAATCGAATAGCTTTGAAACCTATTACCTAAGCGTCGAAAGTGATGACTCATTAGCACTGCCTATTTATTTAACGACACAATCAGCACTTGAAACACAAGCCTTTCAATATGCAGTCAATTTTGCGTTTTACATAGGGTTAGTAATTACCAATATCCTTTTTGCTTTCTTTATGACACTTATTTTGAGAGACAGAGAGCAGTTGTATTACTGCCTATTTATGATCAGTAACCATTTTGCCTTTTTTTCTGTCTTAGAGGGTATGCCGAACACCTTACTAGGAATAGACACATTATTTATTAACCGGGATATTATTCCTTTTGTTGTATGCTTCTCCATGCTGCTGTTCACCTTATTTGCAGCTTCGTATTTACGCCTCTATAGCCTAGCACCCAAAGCTTATCGATTATCCCGAGTGCTCGTAGGGCTAATGATATTTACTCTCTTACTGTGTTTTATTCTTCCGTATTTCTACGCCATTACACTCTCGACCTTTGCATCAATATTGGTTGGTATGTTTTATGGCTCGGTCGCAAAAACTTATGTCGTTCGTGGTCGTCCCGGAATCAAGTCTTTTATCTTAGCCTGGGGCCTTGGTGTTGCAGGCGCTATGATCTATGGACTTAAAGTGTGGGGAATTATTCCGGTGAATTTTTTCACCAGCTATAGCTGGCATATAGGTACCTTGCTTGAAGCTGCCGTATTCTCAGCCATGATGGCGTACCGCGCCGCACAAGACCGTAAAGAACGCTTAGTGGCACTTCAAAGCCTCAATAAAAAAGAGCGTGATTTACGCCACACACAAGAGCAGTTATTAGCAACCGAAAGCGCGGCAAAAACAGAACTAGAACTTCAGGTAAAACAACGCACCCGTGATTTATCAAACCTATTAGGCCAACTAGAAGATGAAAATAAATCACTAGCAGAGTTATCCATTAACGACGCCTTAACCAAAGTACGTAACCGTCGATTTTTCAATGACATATATCCGCAGATGTGGAATGACTCGATAGAAGAGCGAACCCCCATCAGCGTTATCATGCTAGACATTGATCACTTTAAACGAGTAAATGATGATTACGGCCACCTTTGCGGCGATCACTGCTTAGTAACACTCGCTCAGATTATGCAGAGTTCGGTGAATCACTCTACAGATGTTGTGTGTCGTTACGGAGGTGAAGAGTTTGCAATTATTCTGACTAGAACCACAGCAGAACAAGCGTGTGTTGTGGCCGAAAGAATACGTGAAAACATCGAAATGACGATCATCACCGATGGCGAACACACCTTTAAAGTGACATCAAGTTTCGGCGTTGCAGGACTAATTCCCACCGAACACGCATCTCCCGACGCGCTAATCGCGCAGAGTGATGCGGCACTGTATAAATCAAAGCGTAATGGCCGCAACAGGGTAACTATGCCAGATGATGAAAAAAACAAACCCATTCCAACTTGCTTGCCTTAACGTACTCGCTCCGGTAATTTCTTCCAAGAAAGTTTTTGTCGTAAAATAACAAACACCACTCGGATACCGTCCTATGTTTCAAGCGCTCACTCAAATCGCTTTACCCATCTCCCTGATTCTTATTATGACTGGCGTGGGAATGGGGTTAAAGATTGCCGACTTCCGCCGAGTTGTCGCGCAACCAAAAGCATTTCTGATCGGCGCGATTTGCCAGATGGCAATTTTGCCCTTAATCGCTGTCGCGATTATTGAACTCACCGGGTTAACCGGGCCTCTGGCCATTGGTTTGTTTATTCTCGCGCTGTGCCCAGGCGGCACAACCTCGAACTTATACACATTACTCGCTCGCGGCGATGTAGGGCTATCGGTGTCGTTAACCGCCGTGATTGGCTTTATTACCCCATTCACTATTCCAATTTTAGGGGCTTGGGCTATCGCTAACTACGCCACGGCGGAACAGGCTATTGTTTTCCCAGTACTTAAAACCTGGATCACTTTAATTGTTGTCACTGTTATTCCCGTGATTATTGGTATGTTACTGCGTGCTAAGTGGGAGTCTTTAGCGTTAAGACTAGAGCCATGGGTCTCTAAGTTTTCTATCGCAGTATTAGCCTTGGTCATCGTCGTCATTTGCGTGAACCTTGGCGAAAAGCTGATTGATTTTGCTCTTCTCGCAGGGCCAGCCGCCTTACTGCTTAACTTGGTAACGATGAGCTTAGGGTATGTAGCCGGTAGTTTGTTGCTGCATCATGAAGACCAAGCTCGCACCATCAGTCTTGAGGTTGGCCTTCAAAATGGCACTCTCGCTTTGATGATTACTACCGGAATTTTGCAAAACGCGGAGATGTCCGTGGCTCCGTCTGTATACAGCCTACTGATGTTTATCACCGCTACCCTGTTTACCGTATGGGTACGTAAGCGCCCACTTACTTCTGCATAGATTAGTCTCTGAACTAGGTAAGTTATTACGATTTACCTAGTTTCACCGCATTAACGTCATTCGTGCCAATGAACGAGCAGACGGCTCGTGTAGTATGCACGGCCCGAATGATGACCAAGTGCAGTAATTTTTATGCTTTCTCAGATTATTAAGTCCATCGTCAAACGCAACGAACCAGCGACGATCGCGCCGCTAGGTACGAGCAGCCATACCTACCGCGTATGGCCACATCAGATTGATTACAATCTGCACCTCAATAACGCTAAGTATCTGAATGTTCTTGAGCACGCTCGCTGGGTATTGTTCCGTGAAAATGGTTGGTTTAAGTACCTGTTTGCTAAGCGCCTTAATGTAGTTGTCGCGTCATTCGAGATCACCTTTATTCGTGAACTGAATGTGTTTACTCAGTTTGAAGTGCGCTCACGCGTATTAAGCTGGGACGAGAAGTACATGTACGTTGAGCAGCGTATTCTGGTGAAAGGTAAACTGAGTGGGCACATCATTGTTAAAATTGCGGGCGTCCGCAAAGGCAAGCGTGCGCTGACACCGGAAATCTGTGAGATCGTAGGGGTAGATTACAACCAAGCCCAACCGCAAGCGGCACTGGATAACTGGGCGGCGATGACTCAAGCAAAACGCCAGCTGGGTGAAGAGTCGATTTAATTCGCCTTGTCGCACTCTGCTGTCAAAAGCGATGCACGGCTTTATCTTCCTGCATCGCTTGCACGTGAGACTTGTTAGTCTGTTTTTCGCGCGACTGCTAAAACCCCAAGGGCAGGCCAACACCTATCCAAAACGCGAGCAATACAGACCACATAAGCAACAACCCTATGCTGTAAGGCAGCATCATCGCCATCATGGTACCCATGCCTAAATCACTGCGATACTTCTGGGCAAACGCGAGCACCACACCAAAGTAAGGCATCAGCGGCGTAACGATATTGGTCACACTATCACCAATGCGGAATGCCACTTGTGTAGACTCGGGCGCAATGCCTGTAAGCATTAGCATAGGTACAAATACCGGCGCTAATAGCGCCCACTTTGCGCTACCACTCCCGACTAGCAAGTTAATCGTGGCGGCCACTAAAATAAAGACGATGAGCAATAAAACCGGAGGCAGTTCTAAACGAGTCAGTAATTCAGCGCCTTCAATAGCGGTAATTAAACCCAGCTGACTCCACGAAAAATACGCAACAAACTGAGCGGCAAAAAACATCAGTACAATATAACCCGCCATCCCTGCCATACTGGATTCCATCGCTGTTACTAACTCACGATTGCTTTCCCAACGACGCGAGAAGCGCGCAAAAATCCACCCAGTAACAAGTGCATAAAGAGCAATAACAACCACGATGCCTTTCATAAACGGCGAACCTAATATACTGCCACTGCCACGTAAAAAACCTGCTTCCGGCAGCAGTCCCAGTAATATGAGACTCACAAATACTAAACTGAATAAACCAACGGCCCGTAAGCCTTTGCGGTTGTTAATTATGCTTTCTGAAATATTGTCTTCAGTACTGTCTTTCAGGTCGCGCTCAGCTTCGTCACAAACACCAGAAACGCTAATCAAACGTAAACGTGGTTCTACCCACCTTGCCGTCACTACACTGGCTACAGCAGCAATTAAAAAGGCCGATGCCACCATAAAATAATAATTCGCCGCAATACTGACCTCATAACCCGGAGAAACAAGTTGAGCCGCTTCGGTCGAGATTCCAGATAGGATGGCATCAAAGGGACCTAATAACAGGTTGGCACTATAACCACCTGATACGCCCGCAAACGCCGCGGCAATGCCCGCTAATGGATGTCGCCCCGCCGCTTGAAATATGAGCGCGGCTAAAGGGATCAATACAACATACCCAGCATCCGCCGCTAGGCTCGACATTACTCCAGCAAACACGACGCCAAAGGTCAAAAAGTGGCCCCGAGCTTTACTCACCGAGCGCTGCAACAGCAAGCCAATCAGACCACTGCGTTCAGCAACCCCCAAACCCAACATAGCGACTAACACCGTGCCTACAGGTGCAAAGCTGGTGAAGTTTTGTACTGTATTGGTCAGAATGCGCTGAATACCTTCTGCACTAAGCAAATTCACTACAGCAATACTTTCATTCGTTTGAGGATGAATAACACTCAAGTCCGCCATGCTAGCTAGCGCGGATATCAGTAAAACCAAGCCCGCTAAAATAATAAAAAGCAGTGTTGGGTGAGGTAAGCGATTCCCCACCACCTCAATATGATTCAGTATCCGTAGCGGTATACTTTGTGATGACATCTAACACACTCCTAAATCACTAGGACAAATAAATAAAACGTCTTAATACTGCATTCCTTGATACTACGTTGTTAGCTCGTCTGAAAACAATTCACACACAAAAATACTAAAAAAGTAGTGATGAAAAGTAGCTTTGTCGGCTTCGGATAATGTCATTCTGAACTATTCAAGTTAACGTAGTTAATATCAAAAATAATTTAAAGCTAAGGCCTAATAAGACAATACTTCTACTTTCATGGACAGGGAAGGTGTATGACATGGATCATCCTCGGCGCCGCAGGACAACTTGGGCGTAGTTTGCAAGATACCCTAAAATGCTCAGGGCAATCGTTTATCGCTCTAAGCTCTAAAGCGCTAGACGTTACTAATGCGGGAACGTTAGATCAAATTCTCTATCAATCCCTGCCATCGGTGATTATTAACTGCGCAAACTACATACCACGAAACTCTTCGAACCTAGAAGCCATGAAAGCTGAAAGGGTGAATGTTTCAGCGCCCGAACAGTTGGCCCATTGGTGTACAAAAAACAATGCTTGGCTGATTCACTTGTCGTCCGACCTGGTATTTTCAAGCCGCAAATATCAACAGGGGGCGAAAGCATTTAATGAGCTGGACACCCCAAACTCAACGTCGGCTTATGGCAGGTTGAAACACGCCGGGGAGTTAACCGTCACGAATAATTGCTCACGTCATATAGTGATACGGCACAGCTGGTTATTCAGCAAGTATAATCAAAATTTTATTGACTCGTGTTTAAATGGTATTCATTCAGCACATATGCCCTATAAAAGATTTTCAGAGACTAACAATCCGATAATCACCCCTGTTCATGCGCCCGATTTAGCAAAAATAATCATTCAGATTGCGACAATGACTATGGCGAGCGCATTAATTTCAGGCACTTATCATTACGCTGGGCACCAATCAATTAATCTTAAAAACTTTATTAATCAAGTCCGCAAGGCTGCAAAATCACAAGGGTTAATATTTAATTCAACCCCAAAAATAGACAACGAAAATTCGTCCACGACGTATGAAGATTTCAGTTTATGTACTCAAAAGATACAACAACTAGGGATTCAACCTTCTAATTGGGATAAAGGTCTTGTCGAAGTGATGGCCGATCATGCATATCATCATACAAGCTAAGGATGATTCATTTACCACATGGCATAAAGTCCGCGAGAATAGATATCCCATTCACACGCTCGTCGCTTAATGAGCCCTTCCATAATCTGACCTTGGGATTTATTCCATGCTTTCCATGCGGCTTCTAGAGTCTCATAAGGGGTATCAATCTCAGGATTATTAATCATCGCCACGGCGGATGACGAAGCAAAGCCCGACACTCCAATATTAAATGCAAAGATGACCAGTGCATCAAATTCATGCTGCTTCAAAGGCGTTATGACGCTGTTTTTCACGACTTCAATAAAAGGTTCTAAATCACGAAAAAATAACGCTTCAGCCTCGTCAGGTGAAACACCACGACGACAACTGTTCCATTCATGACGAGCAATCAGGTGGCCATAACCAATAGTCGCTCCCGCGCACCATTCATGAATTGTACAGCCAGTTTGGTCATCGTATGGAACTGTTGCGAGAGTTTCGACGCCTTGTAATAACTGAACTCCAGCAGCACTAATGGCCGCAACAGTGCTCCCACTAGATGCCGCCTCGGATTCCATTAATTCATTGAGGCAGTCATTCAACGCCTTATGACTACGGCCACCTTGATCAATACGACCATCCGGGTGTGCCATGCCAACGACCTGCGCTTGAAACTCTTTGATCGCCGCAACCGTGGCGGAGTTCTCAGGAGTTCGACCCAATGAGCCATCAACGGCTAATTTAGAAGAAAGGCGAACACTGCTCCGAAGGTCATTAAGACATTGCTGTAACGCTTTAACGTCGTTTCGATTGTTATGGCCACCGATACCAACGGAATCACTGAGCACTAACGTTTTAAGGGGGATATTCATTGGGTCGCTCCCTGCTTCTGCTTTTTATAGCTATAACAGTAACCGGAGGCGACACTTAAGTGGTAGTGATAGAGATCGATTAATGAACAATCAGCGTTTTTTGTCGTACACCACAAAACTATAGTTGTATGGGTTCGGGCCTTCCGCACTAAAGTCCTCGCGGCTAATTTCTTGCCACTCGGTTTTGTCATACTCAGGAAAGTAAGCATCGCCATCGACATCTGCATGAACTTCAGTCAGGTACAAACGGTCTGCATCAGGCAGCGCCAGCGTATAAATTTCCGCGCCACCCATGATCATGGCTTCTTCTTGGCCATCAATCAGGCACACGCTTTCGGCAAGGTCACGGGCCTCAGCAACGCTGTGAACCACTTTCACGCCTTCAGGCAGGTAATCCGTTTGGCGCGTAATCACGATATTGGTACGACCGGGAAGTGGCTTGCCAATACTTTCGTAGGTTTTACGACCCATGATAACCGGCTTACCTAACGTCGTTTGCTTGAAGTACTTGAGGTCGTTAGGAAGGTACCAGGGCAAGGCATTATCACGCCCGATCACACGATTTTGAGCGGTGGCGACAATCATTGAAAGTTTCACAGCGGTGGTGTCCTGTCAGTACTAAAGATGCAGGAATGATACTGGCTCACAACGACTTTGTCAGCGACAGCGCTCAGCAACCGCTGGTATTTCCTCAGGCATCATGGGCTTAGCAAAGTAATACCCCTGATATTGGTCACACCCCATACCCAGCAAGGTGTTTTGCACGTCTTCGGTTTCAACACCCTCAGCAACCACATTCAATCGCAGGCTATGCGCTAACTGGATAATGGACGCGGCAATTGCTTGGTCGTCAGTGTTCAATACGATGTCTTTAATAAATTCACGATCTATTTTCAGGTAGTCCACAGGCAGCATCTTTAAATAGGCCAACGACGAATATCCCGTCCCAAAATCATCGACTGCAACTGAAATGCCCTCAATACGAAGTGTCTCCAGTATCTCAGCGGCCTCACCACGACGCTGCATAATCATGGTTTCTGTAATTTCCAAGGTCAGGTTGCTGGGGGGAAGCCCTGTTTCACTGAGAGCATCGAGTATCGATTCAGCGAGGTTTTTTTGTCGAAACTGTCGTGGAGATAAATTCACTGATACTCGCGAATTTTCAGGCACTACCCCCATGTTCAGCCACTCTTTAAATTGGGCGCAGGATTGTTTTAATCCCCAAATGCCATAGGCTTCAATCAACCCGGTTTCTTCTAATATCGGAATAAAATTAATCGGTGTTACATCTCCGTATATGGGATGAGTCCAGCGCATTAATGCTTCAACGCCTTTAAAGTTCATGCCATCCATTGTGACTTGCGGTTGATACACCATGTGGATTTCATCGTTCTCTAACGCATGATGCAGAGCGGTCTCAAGTCCCGCCCGAACTCGATCCGCCGGGCGCGGTGTATTTGAAATACTGAAGGTGTTGCGCCCTAAGTGTTTAGCATCCAGCATGGCCAGCTCTGCACGACGAATCATTTGACTGGGGTCAAAATTCACAACCCGCGCTAGCTCCACACCAATGCTTGCTGATAAATAGATTTCATCATTGTTGAGCATAAAAGGATCTTTGAATTGATCGCATAACTTTTGGGCAATCTGAGCAGCGTTACCCGTATCGTTTATATGCTCTGCGATTATGGCAAAGGTGTTGCCGCCGATACGCGCTAAGGTATCAGAGCTACGCGTACATTGGCTCAGTCGCTCAGACACACCAATTAGAAGCTGATCTCCAGCGAGGTGCCCGTATTGATCATTTACTTTGTGAAAACGATCCACATCTAAAATCAGTAAGACAAGCTCTTGGCGAAGCCGCTTATGTTGCTCAAGGCTATGCTCTAAGCGGTCTTGAAATAGTTGCCGGTTGGCAAGCTGTGTTAATACATCTAAGTGAACGAAAGACTGTAAGCCACATTCTCGATCTTTGCGTAAACGCGCGGTCACTATTGCGATCTCTAGTTGCTCGACCGAGGTAATCACTTCTTGCGCACCTTGACGAATCAACTGCCCAATTTGATGATTTTGCTTCTCAGCGGAGTCGAGCAGCACGATGACGGCCGCATCAGGAAGGGAGAGCGTCAGATAACTTTGGATCGCCATCAAGGCACGGTCTATAGAGACCGCATGCAACAGCAAGACTGATGTGCTATCAACCCAGTTAACGGCAAGATCTTCGCGATTATCACAGTGTTTTACAGAGATAGAGGACGGAATCGAGGGCAAGGCACCCTCAATCGAGTAACACAACAGCGTCGGCGTAATATCTGAATCACGGCTCATAAAAGGCATCTGACTTTCATCTCCAGGGTACTCACTTGAGTGTAGGAGATTGGCTTATTTCTTCAGGCCAAAAGTAGGAAAGTCAGGCGCTTAATTTGACGCTAGCACCGTCGGCGAATTAGATTGCTACAGGCGCTTTAATATGTGCGTGATGCTCATACCCTTCGATTTCAAAATCATCGAAGGTGTACTCGAAGATGCTCTCGGGCTTACGCTTAATCACCAGCTTTGGCAACGCCATCGGGGCGCGGCCAAGCTGTAAATCTGTTTGCTCTAGGTGATTGGCGTAAAGGTGAACGTCACCGCCAGTCCAGACGAAGTCTCCAACGTCCAGATCACACTGTTGCGCCATCATATGCACAAGCAAAGCGTAACTGGCGATATTAAATGGTACGCCTAGAAAGATATCCGCACTGCGCTGATACAGCTGACAAGACAACTTGCCATCGGCCACATAAAACTGGAAAAAAGCGTGGCACGGTGGCAAAGCCATATTGTCTATTTCGCCCACATTCCACGCGCTGACGATTAAGCGACGTGAATCAGGGTTACTTTTGATCTGTTCAACCAGCTGCGTTATTTGGTCAATATGACGGCCATCGGCCGCTGGCCAACTGCGCCATTGCGACCCATACACCGGGCCTAGGTTGCCTTCGTCATCGGCCCACTCGTCCCAAATTGAAACGCCGTTTTCTTTTAAGTAACGAATGTTAGTCTCACCACTTAAAAACCACAGCAGCTCATGAATAATCGAGCGCAAATGCAGCTTCTTGGTAGTGACCAACGGGAAGCCCTCGCTCAGGTCAAAACGCATCTGGTAACCAAAGCAGCTGTAGGTACCTGTTCCTGTGCGATCTTCTTTAAATACACCGTTTTCACGCGTATGGCGCATTAATTCAAGGTACTGTTTCATACTTTCTTCTCTCCGCTGCGATAAGCCCAAATCAACAAGACCAATCCAGCAATAATCATAGGAATACTGAGCATCTGCCCACGACTCATCCAACCAAATAAATCGAAACCAATGTGTGCATCTGGCTCGCGGAAAAACTCAGCAGCGGTTCGGAAAATACCGTATCCCATCAAGAACATCGCGCTGACGGCTTTCTGAGGGCGAGGTCTGGATGAATAGAACCAAAGAATAACAAACAACAAGAAGCCTTCCAGTGCGGCTTGATATAACTGAGAAGGATGGCGAGCTAAATCTCCAGCACGTGGGAATATCATGGCCCAAGGCACAGACGCCGGGTCGGCAACACGCCCCCAAAGTTCACCACCAATGAAGTTACCTAAACGACCAAACATCAAGCCTAGCGGCACAAAGGGCGCACCAAAATCAGCGACATCAAAGAAGTTGCGTTTATGTAGTTTACAAAAGATAGCAATCGCGACAAGCACACCGAGCAAGCCACCATGGAAAGACATACCACCTTCCCACACACGAAATAACCACAACGGATCTTCCAGAAACTGCGGGAAGTTATAAAAGAAGACGTAGCCAAAACGACCACCGAGAACAACCCCCATCGCGCCGTAAAAGATAAGGTCAGATACTTGTTGCGCCGTCCAGTTATTGGTCGACTGCTTCGCCCGCCACGTCGCCAGCAGGTAGGCCGAACCAAACGCCAGTAAGTACATTATTCCATACCAATGCACTTTAAGCGGCCCCAGTTCAAACGCGATGGGATTAATTTCTGGATAGGTCAGCATGCAACATCCCTGACAAATAAGTGGTAGTTAAAGTTGTCGTGAAACTTGTGTTCAAAAAAATAAAAAACGAATTCCGACGACGCAGAGTAACACAGCAAATAGCTTTTTTAGCAGGCCTGCATTTAAGCGATGCGCCAAACGCGCACCGACCTTTGCCATGGGCATACTGGTCAGTGCAATCCCGATCACCGCAGGCCAATACACAAAGCCTGTGCTCCATTCTGGTAGCAGTGGATTATCCCACGCTGCCGCCATATTCGATACCGCACCCGTTAAGGCGATGGGGATACCACACGCCGCTGATGTCGCCACCGCCTGACGCATATTAAAACGCATCCATGTCAAATAAGGGACAGTAAACGTACCACCCCCAATCCCAAACCAAGACGAGCCAAAGCCAATCACGCCACCAGCAGACACTAACCCCACACGCCCGGGGCGCACACCAGAGCCTGATGGCTCCCAAGCAAAAAACATCTTCGCCGATAACAACAGTGCAAAGACACCAATAATACTTTGCAATATAGGCCCCGGAACCGAGGTGATAAAGGCAACGCCGACGCCAGTGCCTACGACAATACCTAAGGCCATATTACTCACCATCGGCCAATCAATCGCACCATTACGATGATGCTCCCGTACTGAACTGATCGAAGTGAATACGATGGTCGTCAACGACGTCGCCACGGCCATATGCGTTAGAACGTCCGCAGATACGCCTTGCGCGGCAAAACTAAAAATGAGTACAGGAACAATCACCATACCGCCGCCAATGCCAAATAACCCGGCCAGCAAACCGGCTATCGCGCCCACCAGCAAATAGAGCAAAAATGTCATTACGCCAACCAAGTATAAAAGTGCAGGGCATTATGAAGGATCGGATGATCATGTAAACTCAAAGCACATTCCCACCCGTTCACTTAGCAAAGTAGACCTATGTGCCTAATCGTATTTGACTGGCAGCCCGGCACCCGCCACTGGCTGACTTTAAGTGCCAACCGCGATGAATTCTATAAACGCCCAACACAAGCTCTGGCTCCATGGCCTGACGCTCCAACCCTCTACGCAGGTAAAGATTTAGAGCAAGGTGGCACGTGGCTCGGCGTGACAGAATCAGGCCATTGGGCCGCTCTCACCAACGTGCGCGCGCTAGGGGTTGGCCCTGAGAATCCAAGATCTCGCGGTGAGCTGGTATTTAACTACCTCAACAGCAATTCGACACCGGCAGATTGGTTAAATGCGCTAGCGGCGGAAGAGTACGCCCCCTTTAACCTACTCATTGGCACACCCAATAAGATTTGGTACGTCACCAACCATAAATACAATCAGGACGCTCCCCCTAGCGTACACCATCAGCGCCTACTCGCCGGACGCTACAGCCTTAGCAATGCGAATTTAAACAGCCCATGGCCTAAAGCAGAACTTGCTCTGGAGCAGCTCAATGCGCTAACACATCCAACCCCTGAAAGACTGGCCAATACTTTAGATCGACGTGAACCATGGCCCGACAATCAGCTACCTACTACTGGCGTCCCTTTAATGTGGGAGCGTCTTTTATCCGCACAGTTTATTCTCACCCCCGGATACGGCACTCGATGCAGTACAGGATTGGTCACAAATGGTGCAGAACTCGATATACAAGAAATCACCTGGAATGAATCCGGTAAGGCCACCAAAAATAGAAGTTACAACATAGTCTTGAAAGACAGGTAGCCAGCCTAGGGTTGGTTACAAACAAAAACGTGACCAGCCTCTCACTCTTAAAATCGCCGTCCATACTCAATGTATGACACGAGCAATCAAACGCACCTCCGCCCGCCCACATCACATGCCAATTATCATTGGTAGCGTATGCGCGTTGCTGCTGTTTGCCGCACTCGGTGCGAGCATTTATACCCGCCCCTTTATGCCGCCCAGTGTTGCTCAGAAGCATATGGAGCATTGGCTGATCGAAGGCGCGCGCCATGTTGCCGGTGAAGTTCGCTTACGCCATATTCGGAATTTAGAACCTTTTTATCTAAAACGAGATTACCAACCGATTTGGCTAGATAGCTATCAATTACGCCCTGAGGCCTTAGAGCTGCTGCAATTGCTACGCGAAACCGCCGTGGATGATTGGCGTCAGTACGGCTACTCATTAGAAACTCTTGAGCGAGAAATGTTGCGTTTGAGCAATATCCCCGAGCAAGCCACGGCCATCGAAGTACTCCTGTCTGATGCATTTATTACCTATGCGCAGCAGGCACTGAATAACGAACTTCTGCCTGATACTGGTGAAGCAGATCACCCGACGATGAAAAAAGTCGTCGCTACTGGCAGTCAAAGAATCAATGACGAGCAAGTCATTGAGCTGCTCCATGAAGCCCTGCGCCAAAACCGCTTGCCCGACCTTATCAATAGCCTCTCACCACAACACACAGGCTACCGGGCGCTGCGAGTAGAGCTGGAACGTTATCGTAATCTAGATCGCAGTAGCCGTTGGGTCGCGCTACCTCATGACCTCACCCTCAAAGCCGGAGACCGCCACCGCGATGTACCTTACTTACGCTGGCTCCTTGATCAAACCGGTGATTTACCCGCAGGGGCGCTGGCTTGGCTTATCGGCGATAATAAAAATAACAACCCACCCGCAAATGAGTGGCCAGCCAAAAATACCAAGGTCGATTTAAACGAAGCTAAGTTCTTATTTGATGGCCCATTACGCGATGCAGTAAAAAGTTTTCAAGCGCGAAATAAATTAGAAACCACCGGTGCGCTTAACGAAAAAACCATGCAACACCTAAACATTCCGCCGTATCAGACAGCGCAACGCATCGCTCTCAACATGAAACGCTGGCGTCATCTTCCTTCTGATCTGGGCGAGCGTCATATCATGGTAAATATGGCGGACTTCAGTATGCAACTCGTGAAGGGCGGAAAAGCAGAACTCGAAATGAAAGTTATTATTGGCAACCTAAAACGTCGTACACCTGTCATGACGGACATCGTCCGTATTATTGAAATTGCACCGACGTGGACAGTGCCACCGCGTATCGCAAGCTCTTACCTACTGCCGAAGTTAAAACGTAATCCAGATTACTTAAACCAAAAAGGGTTTGATGTACTGACATGGAAGAACGGTGCACCAGTGCATGTATCAGCCGAAGGTATTAATTGGAAACGTTATAGCTCAAGACATCTTCCCTATACGTTTGTGCAACGCCCGGGAAAATTAAACGCGCTTGGCACCGTGAAGTTCTTATTTCCAAACGACCAGAGTATCTATCTGCATGATACTTCCCAGCCTCAATTATTTGATTTAGACAAACGCGCGCTAAGCTCGGGCTGCGTCCGTGTAGAGAAGCCTCGTTTACTAGCGGAGATGTTACTTAAAGGGCAGGACGGTTGGCATCGAGGGCAAATAGATCAAGCAATTGACCATAATCGCACCAGCCGTATTCGTCTCAAAAATCCACTTCCAGTTCACCTAATGTATTGGACCACGTGGGTTGATGAGAGGGGTAAGCTGCAAATTCGTGATGACGTATACCATCGAGATCTAATTGCAGGAGCGGCTGCCCAAGCCAGCCTATAAACTCAGCTTGGGCAACACAGAAATGTTGTTTTCCTGAAAGCCCCTGTTTATAGGTAGTGAGGGGCGTGGCCTCTGTCTACCTTATATGCGTCACTTTATATCTTTGTTGTTGATCTGATTAAGGACCCGCCATTAACTTCGATCAACGCCCCTGTCAAAGCTTAATAGTCTAAAGCGTTATAGGACTCACGCGCACGACTGCATGGATGCAGGAGGTAGGGCGACGCAGGATACCAAAGCCGAGCGCTGCTGCATTATTCAGAGGTGCCCTAGAAATCACTCAACTCTCGCCACACATCATGAAAAACTGTTATTTCTTTGAATCCCGACCTGCCACTCCTGTCGAATAAGACTTACTAATGAACTGTGTCCGCTTTTTCTTGGCGAAGTTTTGGCATACTGACTCGACTATGTAACTGGTGTGTAACGGGAGTCTTTTTAATGCTGGATCGTCGCAATTTTCTGCAACAGCTGGGTGCGGTTACTGCTGCAGGGTTGACTGGATTCAGTACCAGTGCACATGCAGGTGATCTCCCTCTGATCGGTGAAGATCGAAGCCTACACCTATACAATATTCACACGGGTGAAAGCGTTAAGAGTACGTTTTGGTCGCAAGGGCAATTTGTAGATTCTGAAATTGAAATGCTCGATATGCTCATGCGAGATTTCCGCGCCAATGATGTGATGGCAATGGATCGACAGCTATTTCATGACCTTTACGAGTTACAAACTCGCCTGTCCCCTAACAAAGCAATGAACATTATCTCAGGTTATCGTTCCCCTAAAACCAATGCAAAATTGCGCAATGGCTCTAATGGTGTCGCTAAGCGAAGCTTGCACATGCAAGGACGTGCCATTGATGTGGCGATCCCCAATGTGTCGCACAAAGATTTACACAAGGCGGCCCTAGAGCTAAAAAGTGGCGGTGTTGGGTACTATCCAAACAGTGGTTTTGTGCATCTTGATAGCGGACGCGTTCGTCGCTGGCAGGGGTAACTTAGTAAAAACCTAGCTATGACGCGGTTAAACACGACCGATAAGCCAGTCAATGCATTGCGCATCGACTGGCTTTTTTGGTTTATCACCAATCGGATTTACTCGTCATTGATTTACCACCAAGGAAAGCGGTAATCGAGGGCCGGTTCCATCACTTCTTCGAGGTCTTCCTCCAGAAGGAACCCCTGATCGATACTGTCCAGTGCAGCTTCCAAATAGAGAGCGCGGTAATTACGCGCGTTACCATACAATTCACGCACTGATGGCTCTGGATAAGGCGAACCATCAGAATCAATCGCACCGTCAGAGCGGTCGCGATCATTATTCCACTCATCCGTCACACCAAACAAATTACAGATAAAGTCAGAACCAGATTCCTCACTCGGCGGATACCCCGCCGCAGCTTCTGGTCTTAATCCTGAGTTCGTCGCCACGGGCACAGCCACTTCAGGCAAACGAATACCGCCTTTAGCAATCCCTGTGGCTGGATCAACCACAACAGTCATAGCCTCTGGGCTAGTCAGCTGTAAACGAGGGGCTATAGCGGGTGCCGTGCCGTCTTCTAACCATTGCGTCAACGCTCTCATACCGGCGCGAAAGACAAACCGATGTGAACCACCATTATTGGCCGCCGGAGACGAACACAAGGGAATGCCGTAAGACAAAATAAGATCGGCATGAGATGCTCCCGCCACCTCCCATATGCGTAAATTCTCATTGTCAGGCTGCTGGTGAAACGATTGAGCGGCCCCTAACAGTGGAAGATCCCCTTCCGCTAAAACCACCATCGCTGGCTTGTTTACATCAGTACGCACAAGCGCAGGAAAAGGCGCGACAACATCAGGTGGCGTTGGAGAAGTCTCTGGTAACTCAATACGTTCAAACAAGCCACCCGCCCATGACTGAGAAAGGTCACTAGCAAAGCCGATGCTGTGAATATAAAAGCCATCAAAGATATTTTTCAGCGGCGCAATGGCATTGTAATAGGTCAGAATACGCGCCGCCGATTGCGACTGGCCGTGAGCGATCACACGCTCTACCCGCTCCGTTAATTCACCAAGAGGCTTCGGAGCATGTTCCGCAGGTTGCAACACACCTAAGGCCGCTTGTGCGTAAATATCATATGACCAAGCGTCTCCCGGATGCTCAAGGCCGTAATAACGGAATACATTAATGCCCTTAAGCCCTTTTACATCTTCAAACTGCGCCGATACACCCACCCAGACATAGCCCTGACGCAGATATTCTTCAGCCGCATAGCTCCAGCCAGGATCAACACCTACCCCACCCGTCACGTTCTGCCATTCAAAAACAACGGTACCGTTAAAGTCTTCCACGTTTTTAGGGCGACGAACGATAAAGCGAGATTTGTAGTAGGTATCAAGATCAGCGGAGGTCGCATTCCAGCGGCCATCAGCCTCTAACGGAGAAGTATTGGTATATGCCTTGGCATTCCCTTCAAAGAAAAATTCTTCGGCGATATAGCCACTAGAGCGAATCGATGATGATTTCAGATTCAAAGCAAAACCATACTTCGATGTTGTAGACACAATGGGATTAGTCGTATCACCAGAGTCAATTTCAGAAGCATGGATCACCGCATAGCTGGAAGATCCCCCAATAACTGCCGACAGAAAAACAGCTCTAGTAACCGCTTGTATGAAACCTGAAAGGTTGTGAGAGCGCATATAAAAATCTCTTTTTTTATTATTTTCCAAAAAGCCTATAGGAAACACGATTGACCATACAGCAGCAGTAACACAATGGCGCGCGCAGTGACATGGCAGCCCAATAAGTAACACCCAACACTAAGAAATGTGGAAAAGGTAACAACGAAGAGCCTAAGCCCGTGATTAATAAAAAGGGGGAGGAAAAGAGATCAATTAGCCGGTAACGTTAGGGCCAATAATGCGGCCAAAACCGGCTTTCTCAAGCATTAATTGCATGGTTGAAGCAATGACGTCGCCGCTTTCCATACCAATGACTTCGCTCAATAGGTTATCTGCCCACTCTCGGCTAATGCCACGAATGATAGATTTAACTTTCGGCAGATTAGTGGCGTTCATGGATAAGCAGTCGTATCCCATCGCCATCAAGAGCACTGCTCCCATAGGATTGCCCGCCAACTCACCACACACACTGACCGACTTACCTTCGCTGTGCGCTTCTTTTACGATGTGCTGCAAGGCTTGCAACACGGCAGGGTGGAACGCTTGATACAAGTCCGCCACTCGCGGGTTGTTTCTGTCCACCGCCAATAAATACTGGGTTAGATCGTTACTGCCGACCGATAGAAAATCAACTCGCTGCGCTAAGTCACGAATCTGATACACCGCTGCAGGGACTTCAATCATCACGCCGACTTCTGGCATTTCGACCTTAAAGCCTTCTTCTAAGGTTTCAACGTGCGCGCGATAGATTAGGTGCAATGCGGCATCCACTTCCGACACATTACTGATCATAGGAAGCATGATGCGTAGGTTATTCAGACCTTCACTGGCTTTCATCATGGCGCGGACTTGCACCAAGAAAATCTCCGGGTGATCTAACGTCACTCGAATGCCTCGCCAACCTAAAAAAGGGTTGGCTTCATTGATGGGGAAGTACGTCAGTGACTTATCGCCCCCAATGTCCAGTGTTCTCATGGTCACCGGGTGCGGACTGAACATTTCTAACTGTTCACGATAAATTTCTTGCTGCTCGCTTTCTGACGGGAAGCGGTCCTTCATCATAAACGGGACTTCTGTGCGGTATAAACCCACCCCTTCAGCACCACGATCAAGGCTACGCAGTGCATCGGTGATCAAGCCCGTATTCACCCACAGCGGCATACGGTGACCATCTAGCGTTTGCGCAGGTAGATGCAGTAAGCCTTCAAGATCTTCCGCCAGTGCCTGTTCTTCTTCATAAATGGCCTGATACTGTTCGCTCAGCTCGTCATTCGGATTTGAGAACAGCAAACCGCGATAGCCATCGACGATGAGCGTTTTACCTTCAAGCTGCGCATAGGGCAAATCAACCGCGCCCATCACGGTAGGAATCCCCATCGCGCGAGCAAGAATCGCGACATGCGAGTTGGACGAGCCCTTCACCGACACCAACGCACGTAACTTACTGGTCGGCACTTCTCCGAGCATAGCCGGAGTTAGCTCTTCGCTCACTAGAATCGTATTTTCGGGGTAGTCATCGGTGTCATTTTCCACCTCATTACCCTGAAGGTGCGCCAGAATTCGCGTACCTAAGTCCAGAATATCCGTGGCGCGTTCACGCAGGTACACATCTTCCATCATCTGGAAGTGCCCCACATACTCCATCACAACCGCACGCAAAGCACCCTGGGCCCAATTGCCTTTATTAATGGCCGCTTTAACTTCCGCGCCCAAGGCATTGTCGTCGAGCATATTAAGATACACATCGAACAAGGCCATTTCTTCTGGGCGTAATTTGCCTTTTAACTTACCGCCAAGCATGCGGATTTCATCGCGTGCGCCATCTAACGCTTGTTCAAAGCGGGCAAGTTCAGCGTCTATGGACTCAGGTTCTTTGTCTAAGACGCCAGATAAATCTGCGGCGGGAGAAATAACCACACCAACTCCCAGACCCACACCCGGTGCGCCGGGGGCACCAGTAAAGCGCGTGCTTTTTTTAGGTTCACTAGGGGTTTTGGGAATATGGAGAATATTGCCGGTGGCTTCTGCGTGCGCAATCACACCAGCAAGCTGCGCCGACATGGTCACTAAAAAGGCTTCTTCACCAGAATCAAACTGGCGACTATCGCGCTGCTGCACCACCATTACACCCAGCAAACGCTTATGGTGAATAATGGGCACGCCTAAAAATGATAAGAAAGGGTCTTCGCCGGTTTCAGGTAAAAACTGAAAACGAGGATGCTCTGGCGCGTTATCAATGTTGAGAGGTTCTTCGCGACTGCCCACCAGACCCACAAGGCCTTCCGAACTAGAAAGACCAACCTTACCGACGGCATCTTGCTTTAAACCTTCGGTCGCCATCAGTACATAGCGCTTGGTGTCTGGATCATACAGATAAACTGAGCATACCTCGGTATGCATCGCCTCGCGTATGCGGGCAACCACAACTTTGAGAGCTTCACTCAGTTCGGTGACTGAGCTGACCTCCTGTACTATGCGTCTCAGTATATCGAGCATTCGTCCTCAACCGGATTTACGTTGCAGGCGGGATATGCGAGGTGAAAGCTCCGTCATTGCCCGTCGGTACACGTCTCGTTTAAATGCCACTACCTCACCCAGCGGAAACCAGTAACTTACCCATTCCCAGCCGTCGAATTCAGGTTTGCCTGTGGCTGCTAAATTGATTTTAGATTCATCTTCAATCAAACGTAGCAGAAACCATTTTTGTTTTTGCCCAACACATACAGGATGACTATCCCGACGGATCATGCGCTTTGGAAGGCGATACCTTAGCCAACCACGAGTACAACCAAGCACTTGTACATGCTCGGGGCGTAAGCCAACTTCTTCAGCCAACTCACGATATAGCGCTTTCTCCGGGGACTCACCCCGTTTAATTCCACCTTGTGGAAACTGCCAGGCATTCTGACCTATCCGACGTGCCCACAATACCTGACCATGATCATTACAGATAATTATGCCAACGTTCGGACGGTACCCTTGCTCGTCTATCACAATGCCATCCAAAATTTTCTTTATTGCTATAACCTTGCCAACTTCCTGCCAAAGGTCAATAGCCAGTCCTCGAGGCACAATTACCTGAGGCTATACATTTAGAGAAAGTATGCGCTGTTCCAGCTAGAATAGCGATTTATTTAACGCGGAGTAGATTATCGTGGCACTCGCAATATTTGATCTCGACCATACCCTACTTTCAGGCGACAGCGACCACGCTTGGGGGCAATTTCTTGTTGATCGTGGCCTTGTTGATGAAGACGTTCACCAGCGCCGCAACGATCATTTCTATGAGCAGTACAAATCAGGGACTTTAGATATCATCGAATATCTAGAGTTTGCCATGCGACCGCTGACAGAATATGAGCCGGAGCACATCCATGCTGAGCGAGAAATATTCCTAAATGAGCGTGTTGATCCACTCATTACCGTGAAGGCGCGTGATCTCCTTAAAAAGCACGCGGACGCTGGAGACACCCTTCTAATTATTACCGCAACCAATGGTTTTGTGACCTACCCCATTGCTGAGCGTTTAGGCGTAGCTCACATTATTGCACCACACCCAGAAGTGGTGGATGGTCGTTATACCGGGCAAACCGTAGGTATCCCTAGCTTTAGCGAAGGCAAGGTAACGCGCTTACGAGAATGGATGGAAACGCACAAACACGACCTAGAAGGCAGTTATTTTTACAGCGACTCCCACAATGATTTACCCTTGTTGCGTATTGTCGATTATCCGGTAGCGGTAGATCCTGATCCAACATTGGAGGCCACAGCAAACGAGCACGGCTGGCCAGTAATCAGTCTGTTAGATTCGGAGTAACTAGCATGAAGCCTTTGGTGACAAGAGTTGTAATCCTAACCAGCCTTGCTCTGCTAAGTGCCTGTTCACAGGATGATGCCCCACGCTCTCTGTCACCAGAAGCGGCAAACTTACCCGTGCCAGCCGATCTGCCTGATGCTGGTGACTTCGCTCGCAACCTGCCTTCTCATGCCTTTACGCAACTGTCCATAGCGACCAATGAAGCCGCTACCCTGAAGAGCAGTATTGATACCCTAATTGCGACACCAACCCAAGCGACATTAAACCAAGCTCGTGCGCATTGGCGTTTAAGCTATAGCGCCTATATTGCGGCCTTAGCCAGCTCGCGCTTACCCGTAGCCGAGCCTCCGGAATGGCAGTCAGCTCACCTGACACGCCGCCACTTAACCGAGCAGCTCAATAGCTGGCCGGTTGAACCAGGCTATATCGATTATCTTGATGGCTATCCACTCACCGGTATTGTCAACGACACGACGCTAACACTCAGTGCAGACAACATTAGCAGCCAGCACAAATTTTCAGACGCTAGTTATGTCAGCCTTGGCTACCCGGCAATAGAGTTTCTTCTTTGGGGCGAAAGCGGCCTACGCGATAGTAGCGACTTCGACCGCTCGGCGGACCAACCTCCAGCAGTGCCAGCCCTTACCACCCCGATTGAAAATAACACCCCGACTGAAAATGACACGGCGCTAGATATAGGTGGTTCGCACAACAGTGCACACAGCTTAGCGGCAACGCCCAAACCCCATGCAAAAACAGTCGCGAATCAAGCGCGACGGGGCGAATACCTGCGTATTATCAGTGATCTGTTGCATCAACAGTTACAGCGTTTGCAACTACGCTGGGAGCCAGAAAGTGGTTATTACGCTAATAAAGTAGCCCAAGTGAGTCCGGAAAAGATTTTGCAAGCCAGCTTAATGACCACCCAGCGACTAATACGAGAGGAGTTGCTCGGCCACTACTTAAAAAATGAGGGCAGTAGCCCCTTTAGTGCCGGCAATCATCAAGATGTCGCCGCCGCACTCAGCGGATTACGCGAGCTATTTTCACCTAAGAGCACCACGGCAGGACTCGCCCCGTTGCTAGCCCAATCAGTACATACCGTAAAAGAGATAGATGCGAGTTCGAACCAGATAGAAGACGTAAACACAATCGCAGACGAACCACCAGCAAATAGCCCGATTGCTCGTTTAAAGGCAACGCTAGCCCCAGATTCCGCCTGTGGGAGCGGCTGGCAATCTGCCGAATCGCACACTGCAAGCCGACAAGCCTGCCGCCAACAACTACTAGAGCTGTTAGCGACCTTGGAGGAAATCAACACCCAGCTGGGTATGGGCTTAAGTTCGTCGCATTAGGATGGCGAACATCCCCCCAATAAGCATCCAATTAACGGGTGGGTAGCACTCGTGCAAACACAGCTTTTAAATAGCGTGTTTCAGGAATAGCTGGTAACACCGGGTGGTCTGCCCCCTGCGAACCGACATGCTGAATCATCACTTCACGATCTAACTCACGGCCAACCAAGCGCAAAATATCAGGCAAACGGTCGTCACCTAAGTGCATAGAGCAAGAACCACTGACGATGATGCCGTCTTTGGTAAGCAAGCGCATCGCGAGTTGATTCAAACGACGGTAAGCTAATTCACCGGCCTTGATGTCTTTACGGCGCGGAATAAATGCGGGTGGGTCCACCACCACAATGTCGAAACGCTCACCGCTGTCACGCAGTTGTTTTAGTGCGGCAAAGGCATCACCTTCCCAGCAATGCAGTTTATCTTCAACGCCATTTAATGCAGCATTTTGCTCAACCCAGTCCAGTGCCTGGGCGGAAGCATCCACACAATGCACCTCACTAGCGCCATGATTCGCCGCCTGAACACCCCAGCCACCGACGTAACTGAACACATCTAATACACGCTTGCCTTTGACAATACGATTTAGCTGAGCGCGATTTTCTCTGTGGTCATAAAACCAGCCAGTTTTCTGGCCATGAATCACCGGTGCCATAAAGCGAGTGTCGTTTTCAATAAGAGGAGCACAGTCATCCTCAAGCGCACCATGCACCACTTCGACGTATTCTTCTAACCCCTCAACTGCGCGCAACTTGCCATCGTTTTTCAATACGATAGCTTTAGGTGCTGCCACTTTATGAATCGCATTAACAATGTCTTCACGCATGTGTTCCATCGCGGCGCTCGATATTTGCGCCACCACCACATCACCGAAACGATCAATCACCAAACCCGGTAAGCCATCGCTGTCGCCATACACCCAGCGGTAACACTGATGCGGATACCAAAGGTCGCGACTACTCAAGGCCACTTGCAGACGATGCACCAGCAGCGAAGCGTCCAGAATCTGGCGGGGATCTCGGCTAATCAAGCGCGCACAGATCAGTTGCTCAGGACTGAGTATTGCCACACCCAGCGGCTTGCCATTGGCGGCTTCAATCACCACTTGATCACCAGCAGTCATGCCTTTTAACGGCGTTGCGGTAATATCAACTTCGTTACTGTAAACCCACACATGGCCCGATTTCAGACGACGTTCAGCTTTTGGTTTTAAACGCAGAGAGTTGAGCATGAATCTCCTAACAAAGGCTTACGCCATAGATAACAAAATTAACGGCGAGTATACGTGAGTCCGTCTAAACTATCCTGATACGGGCGCACCTAAAATCTGATATCCAACAGGGTCTTATGTCTCAACCTCTTACTGATGAACAAATCAGCCAAATCATGCATGGGATTAAAATCCCACCGCAGCCGCAAATACTGGTTGATCTGCAGATAGAGCAAATGGCTCCAGAACCTGACCCGCGCGTAATATCTCGCCTTATCAATCAGGATGTTGGGCTATCTGGTGCCATTCTTAAAGTCGTCAATTCATCACAATACGCACTACCTAATGTGATTACCTCGGTTGAGCAAGCAGTGAATTTAATCGGCTTGAATAGTGTGATTAACGTCATTAACGGCTTAGCGATTCGCAGTGAACTGAGTGACAGCAAGGTGACTCAATTGAATCGATTCTGGGACACAGCCACCGACATCGCCAATATATCCGTCGATATCGCAAAAACGACTAACTTCGCCTCCTCAGAATGGGCCTATTTACTTGGGCTGTTCCACAATTGCGGCATTCCATTAATGCTATTACGCTTTGAGAATTACTTTGATGTCATGGAAAAGTCTTATCATCACCCGGAAAAGCGGGTGATCGATACTGAAAATGACATGCTAGATACCAACCACGCGGTGGTGGGTTATTACACCGCGAAATCTTGGCGACTGCCGAAGCCGATTTGCGACGTCATCGCTGAACACCACAACGCAACGTATTATTTCCGCCCGGATCACACCAAAGACGACGACCGAAAAACCTTATTAGGTATATTAAAACTGGCCGAATATATTTGCGGTAATTACCGGATCTTAGGTCGTCAACAAGAAGACTTAGAGTGGAATGCCATAGGCAGCGAGGTATTAGCTTACCTAGGCTTAGGGAATTACGACTTAGAGCAATTGGAGTTTAATTATCGTGAGACCGGAGTTAGCATACAAAATTATTAACGTCTCTCTGGCCTCGATTTAACATAACAACCAAGACCTCAGCTACTGACTTCATCCAACCCCATGGCCCTCATGATGACATGCTGTTTGACTGGCATCACTTTATCAAACAGGCGCATTCCCTCGTTTCGAAGCAAGCGAACCAAAGGTTGGTCTGACCCGAACAAACGCTTAAACCCCTCCATTGCCGCCATTGTTGCGAGGTTATCTGCCTGACGACGACGCTGGTAACGCGCAAGCACGGTATCGGCTCCCGGTGACAAACCTTTGTTAACCGCTCGCATTAACTCTTCTGCCAGAACTTCAGCATCTTTAAAGCCCAGATTCACACCTTGGCCAGCTAATGGGTGGATCGTATGAGCGGCATCCCCGGCAAGCACCACACCACGCTCGTAATATTGGCGCGCATGACGCTGACGCAACGGAAAGCGCTGGCGACGAGAGACCTCAACGACATCCCCTAAGCGCCCTTCAAACGCCTCGGATAACGCTGCGCAAAAATCTGCGTCCGACAAAGCCAATACGGCATCGGCTTCTTCAGGCAAGGTCGACCAAACAATCGATGCAAGATGGTCATCTGAATGAAGCGGTAAAAAAGCCAAAGGCCCTTGAGGACGAAAACGCTGCCACGCAGTCGCTTCCACACTCTTTGATGTACGTACCGTCGCCACAATCGCATGGTGGCCATAATCCCATTCGGTCGTTGCCATTCCTGCCAACTGACGCACGTTCGATAACGCGCCATCGGCCCCCACCAGCAAACGAGTAAGTAGAGTGTCGCCATTTCCTAATGAAACGGGCACATAACCGGCTTCATTTGGGTTATCGAAACTACTCACAGCGGTATGTATACGATCAATGTTGTCACAAGCTTCTGTCACTCGATTCAACGCCCATAAGGTTTGACGGTTTTCAACAATATGGCCCAAGGCAGGGACATGAAGGTCAGCGGCATCAAAAGTGACAGAACCAGTACCTTCCGCATCCCAAACATGCATACGTTGATATGGGCTAAGCACTTGAGTCGGAATCTTATCCCACGCGCCGATTCGAGATAAAAACGCTTGGCTTTGCGCCGTCAATGCACTCACTCGCAGATCGTAATCGCTCACCGCTGCACTGATTGCAGGCTCACTCAGATCAGCCGGATCGATAAGCGCAATCCGTAAACTGGTTTTCGTAGAGCAAGACAAAGCCGCAGCAATCGCTTGCCCAACCAAGCCAGCACCCACAATCGCTATATCATATTGAGTAGTCATAAGTTATCCGAGTTTCGCTGCGGTATGGCCAAGGCCCATCGCATGGCGTGCAAATAAACGACGCGCCACTGGTGCCGCCGCCATGCCTAATAATCCGACATCGCGCAATATCGCCATGCCCGGTAGCTTACTGCCAAAAATACGGGGTAAGGCGTCACTCGCCATGATGGTATTTCGCTGATCTTTTGCCTGCTGTTTAACGTAGGCTTCCAACACGTTTAAGTCACCGGGATTCTGCCCCGTTAATGCCGCACTATTAATATGCTCCGCCAAAACGGCCGCATCGCGTAACGTTAAGTTGAATCCTTGCCCTGCCACCGGGTGTAAACTGTGCGCAGCATTACCAAGTAACACGATTGAACGACGCACTTGCTCGCTGGCTTTAATCAGCGCCAGCGGGTACGTCAGACGGTCACCCATCGCGGTGATTTTCCCAACGCGGTAGCCTATACGGTCTTGCAAACGAGCAATTAGTGTTGCCTCGTCTTGGCTAAGCGTTTCTTCGATTTCTTCTGTTTGTAGTGTCCATACTACCGCATAATCGTGAGTTCCTAACGGCAAAAACGCGATGGGGCCGTCGTCGCTAAAACGCTCGTACGCCCAGTGTTTATGGGGCTGCTGGCAACGAACTTGGGTCACTAGGGCTTTGGTGCCATAGCTTTTATGCTCTTGCTGAAAACCTAACTGATTCATTAACGGAGATCGCCCGCCATCGGCCATCACCAGTAACCGTGTTTGCAGCGCACGACCATCAGATATTTGCAGCAAAGCACCGTCGGTATTCATTTGCACTTGGCTAACTTCGCACGGAGATAACACAGTTAAACCATCAGCGCTTTCCAAGCCAGCTAACAAGCCTTGGCCTAAACGTGAGTTCTCAATGATGTAGCCCAGCGCCTCGGTATTTTGCTCACCGGCATGCAATTGCGCCTGACCAAAGCGACCTTCGTCGCTGATTTGAATATGCTCAATAGCACAAGCGTAATCACTGATGTTCTGCCATAAACTAGTGGCTTCGAGGATCTGACGGGTTCCCCAGGACAGTGCGGTCGCGCGGCCATCAAAGCTCGGCGGACGTTCAGCATCATCGACGTTCCAACTCAACGGCTGACGATCCACCAGCGCGACGGTCAAACCAGCAGCTCTGGCGGGTGCCAATAAATGCACCAAGCTGGCACCGGCCATACCGGCACCCAAAATCGTAATATCTGCTGTCAGAACTTGATCTGTCATTCGTTTACGCGCTCATTAGGGCTTCGATGTCGGTAATTTCTTTTACTACGTCGCGAGAAAGTATGGTGCACCCGTCTTTGGTCACCACCACATCGTCTTCAATACGAATACCTATACCACGCCACATCGGATCAACAGTGTCGTCATCCGGGGCAATGTACAGGCCCGGTTCAATGGTTAACACCATGCCCGGTACTAGCTCGCGCCATTCTCCTTCGAGACGATATTCACCCACGTCGTGTACATCCATACCTAGCCAATGCCCAGTTTTGTGCATGTAAAACTGGCGATAGGCGAGGTTTTCGATCAGGTCATCAACGTCACCTTCGAGCAAGCCGTAATGCACTAATCCTTCGGTCAGTACTTTTACTGCCGCTTCGTGTGGCTGATTCCAGTGATTGCCCGGTTTAGTCACTGCGATGGCTGCATACTGAGCATCCAGTACGAGTTGATACAGCTTACGCTGCGGGTCAGTGAATTTGCCGTTCGACGGGAAAGTACGTGTGATGTCTGAGGCGTAGTAATCCAACTCACAACCGGCGTCGATCAGGATCAATTCATTATCACCGATCACGTCATCATTGCGGGTGTAGTGCAAAATACAGGCGTTATCGCCAGAACCCACAATCGATGGATACGCTGGCCAACGACTGCCTGCGGCCATAAATATCTGCATCAACTCCGCCTCAAGCTGGAATTCACGCATGCCCGGCTTAACAACTTGCATAGCTCGTGTATGGGCTTCGGCACTGATTTCTGCAGCTTTTTGCATCACGGCAATTTCAGCGTCAGATTTAATCAGACGTTGCTCATGCAGCAAATGATCTAGCGCACTGAATTCATGCGGCGGGGTTGCGCCATTACGCACCTGAGTTTTGATGTGGTTGACCCACTGCATCAATTGACGATCAAACTCTGGGCTGACACCTAAGTTAGCAAAAATACGATCTTTGCCTTCGATGAGCCCCGGCAGAATATCGTCTATGTCTGAAATCGGAAAGGCATCGTCGCAACCGAGTTGTTCAAGAGCAGCCTCAGGGCCAACGCGGCGGCCGGTCCAGATTTCTTGCTCTTTGATTTTTTCTTGGCAAAACAGTACATATTCGCCGTGCTCACGGCCCGGTATCAAGACCAAACACGCGTGCTCTTCATCGAACCCACTGAGGTAGTAAAAGTCGCTGTCTTGGCGATATGGATGCTCAACATCACGATTACGCACGGTCACCGGCGCGCACGGAATGATGGCGATGCTGTTGGGACTCATTTGTGCCATTAGAGCGCGACGACGTTTGGCGTATTCAGCAGAATCTAATTTGACCATACCTACCTCAGTAATGTGTTTCAAACCGCGCTCAATACTCGAACGCATTGTGTATCTCAGTGCAGTGTCTTTGGAGATACGCCAGACGTGCTTGGTGCCGGTTGGTTGTAGGCATAAAATACCGTCATTGCCGCCACGCGTGCGTGTTCGGTTAAGCCTAAATAAAGCTCTGCATTGTCTGGATCGTTAATGTCTTCAATGTGTGCTTGAGAGAAAGCATCCAAATCTTGCAGCACCTCAAAAACATCTTTATCCGGTGTGCGCGTCAGCTTACCGGAGGCACCAATGCCATCCAAAAACCCTTTGCTCCATTGCGCTAAGCATTCTACTTGCTCATCGACATCGGCTTCTTCATCGTCGGGGAGTAATAAATGAAAGTCTAAGTCTTCTGCAGAAAGCTGCTCAACCACGGCCATGTACAATTCTATCACTGCGTTGCTGAGTGCTTCTGGCAAGTCATCAATTTCAAGATAATCGGCCGCCTCTTTTAGCCACTCTTCAGGCGCTAAACGTGCGCCACTAGCAAGATAACCACTTAACCAACCGTGTAAGGCGGACGGTTTTTGGAAGCAACCAGATTCTTCCCATAGGTCTGCTAGTTCAGGATATTCAATTGCCATACTTGCCTCGAATGTTAGTTATGGTCCAATTCTAGCACTTCAGTGCCCTAGAGAATAAGGCCGGTTCGCCTCAGTCCATTGACCGAGTAATGGCTCGACTCTTATAGTAGGGGCTATTAAGAACCCAAACGTAACTCTCACGAAGGTCACGGACGCGATGCAAGAGGCTGATATTCAATCCCTGCTCCTGAAAATCGACAAGCTACTCGACGTGCATGATGATCTACGCGAGCAGAATAAAGCCATGCGTAGCGCAGAAGCCTCATGGCAAGCCGAACGAGCCAAGCTCATTCAGCAAAATGAATTTGCTCGCCGCAAGGTGAACGAAATGATTACCCGCCTGCAGACTCTGGAGCGCAACAGTGGCTAACCCATCAAAAATTTTATCGTTAGAGATTCTTGATCGTGAATATCGAATCAATTGTCCTGATGGTGCCGAGTATGAACTGCGCGAAGCCGCGCGTGCCCTCGATGAAAAAATGACAGAAATTCGTGAAGCCAGCTCAAGAGCAGGCAAGGTACTGAGTACTGATCGAATTGCCGTCATTGCGGCGCTAAATATTACCCATCAGTTACGCGAGGCTGAGGCCAGCCAAGCCAAGGTGTCTGAGCATATTGAGCGCCTCAACCATCGCATCGACCTGATTCTTGATGCCGATTCACAGTTGGAGCTTTAACTCCTCCAGCTGCGGGTTTAAACACCGAATTTGAACCCAGTCACAAAAGAAAACGTTAGATTAGATGACAGGCACACCCAAGGTTTTGCTATACTGAATTTGCTCTCTGGAGTGTCCGTCGTTAAAGACCTCGAGCCGATGCTTATTACCCTGGAGGGTTTCTCTCACCGTTGTGCGCAAGTCCGGCTTGACCGGAAAGCCTAATTCAGTGATCGAACCCCCCACCTTGAACCTCGGGTTCAAGGGCTTTTTCGACATCCGGCACTTCAGTGAGCTTTTCCCTTTTGGAATGCTCCTCTCTTTTGGAATACTCCTCCGTGAACAAGCAAGCACTGCGAAAACTCATTCGCAAACAACGCCGCGCATTAACACCCGCTCAACGTCGAACGTCAGGACGAAACCTACTGCGTCAGTTTTCTCGCAGCCCTGAATTTGCGTTTGCCAACCGCATCGCGCTTTACCTAACCAATGACGGTGAAATTGATACAAGCTGGTTAATCAAAGATGTGATTGAGCGCGGCAAAGAAGTGTATTTACCCGTGCTGCATCCGTTGCGTAAAGGCCACTTAACGTTTATACGGTATGATCAAAATACACCAATGAGTACGAACCGCTTCGGTATTTCCGAACCTGATTTTCGCCGTGGTACAAGAGTGTCAGCGCGTTTCATGAGCTTGGTGTGTTTGCCATTAGTGGCCTTTGATGCGCGAGGAAATCGCTTAGGCATGGGGGGAGGATTTTACGACCGTACACTCGCCTTTATGCGAAACAAAGGTCAAAAACCTTCATTAGCTGGGTGCGCTTATGCATTTCAGGAAGTGCCATTACTGCCCGCAGAATCTTGGGATATTCCACTGACATTAATAGTGACCGATCATCAGGCGAAAAGGCTTACAAGCTAAATTCTGTAAGCCCGATGCTTAAACTATGGGGCTCAACGTATACTCGATTCTGACGCCAAACCGGTTGGTTCGCGCTTCTGCTCTGCAGCGATGCCTGTTACTGTCGATCCTAATACAACAAGGATGACGAGAAACATAAGTACATCTGGCTTTCTCATGACGTTCACTTATCCCAATGTGCTTACAAAAATATGGCCAGTACTTTAGCGACTGACTTGTTATTATTAACACCAGACCCGAAATGACAACGCGATACTCTTTAATAATGGTATCTATTGCGTGGCGTAAAAAAACTAACCCGTCTGATACTTTATTATGAATTATTGGTTACTTAAGTCCGAACCGGATACTTTCTCTTATACCGACCTAACTCAAGCCCACACTCAAACTTCCCTAGGGCGCACTGTATGGGATGGAGTACGCAATTATCAAGCCCGAAATATACTAAGAGACGATTTTTCGGTGGGCGATAAGGCGTTTTTTTACCATTCCAGCTGTAAACAGCCTGGCATTGCCGGTATTTGCACGGTAACTAAGACGGGTTTGGTTGATCCGAGTTCCCTAGACCCCGCCTCAGATTACTTTGATCCCAAGTCTTCATCAGACAATCCGCGCTGGATAACAGTGGAAGTCGCAGCCGAACGTGAACTATCGAGAGTCGTTAGCCTAAAAGAAATGCGCCATCATGACGCATTACAAGAGATGGTCTTGCTGAACCGCAGTCGATTGTCCGTGCAGCCAGTGACAACCCAAGAGTGGAATTACATACTTAAGCTAGCTGAGCGCTAGCCTCGTCTGCAAACGCTTAGCAATGTGTTGATACATGTCAGAGCGCTTAGCGAGGGACTCGTTCACTAAATGATGACGGCCCTCCTCAAGAACAAATAGCTCCCGCTGAGGGAATTTCTCTTCCAGCACTTTCATATTATGTCGCCAATCTACCGTGCCATCCTCATCGCCTTGCACGATAAACATAGGCACATCGGTGGCAGGTTGAGCCTCAATAAAGCGCATCCATTTTATTAATGCACCCACCCACTCCACGCTTAAAAACAAAGACTGCAATGGATCTTGCGAGCGCACAAAATCAAGAAAGTCAGCATCAGACGAGGAATCACCGTGCTTACGCTTCATCTGTTTTAAGAAGAGGCTCAACACTGGCTGAAGAATCATACCCTTGCGCCAGCCCATGGGACGAACCAAAGGTGCCAGTAGAATAACATCCGCAAATGGGCACTCCTCAGCCGTGAAGCCGCGTTTTAAAAGAAAGTTAATCAGAATCGCGCCTCCGGTACTTTGGCCAAGCGCAAACAAAGGCTCGGGCATGTTTGCCTGCACCTTTTCAACCACCTCACTGAACACCGCATCGTAATCTTGAAAGTTAGCAATCACCGCTTGCTCACCACTGGATAAACCATGCCCCGGTAAATCAAACGCCACCACGTTTAAATTCTGGCGCAAACAAAAATCGATGAGGTTCTTATACAAGCCAACATGATCATAATAACCGTGTACCAAAATCGCCGTCCCCACTGCCGAACCTGTCATCCAGCGCTGTACAGCAATATCAAAACCACCCAACTTAGTTATGCCAGCCTGATGCGACAACGCCTCAGATGAATCATCAAAATTGAGAGAATAGTGCTGGCTATACGCTTGTAACTGCGGCCCTGCCGGAGCGTCGGGCAGTGCCCAATCGAATTCACCTAATTCTTGAATAAGTGTTTCGCGATCCCAGTTCATTGCGTGGCCTAATGTCGAGAGTGAAAGATGGTTAGTGAAAGTAGTTAGTAATGGGGGGAGTATAGCATTAGCAGTGATACAGATATTAATGAAGGTTGTCGATTTGCATGCAACAACTGTATCCTTTAAGATACAAAGCATAGTTATCACTCAAGGATGAACGTGAACTATACCGTTGAAACAACAGATCACTTCGATAAGTGGCTTCGCAAACTCAAAGATCGCTCGGGGCGAATTGCCATTATCGAGAGAATTACTAAAATTCAGAGCACGGGTCACTTTGGTGACTTCAAGGCGATTAGTAGCGATCTACACGAGTTGCGTCTTTTCATAGGCCCAGGCTATCGAGTGTATTACACCATTCGTCAGGGAAAGCTCATTATCCTTCTGGCAGGTGGTGCTAAAAATACACAGAGCCGTGATATTGAAAAAGCGCAAACCCTACTAAAGAATTTAATTTAGGGTGCCTCTGAATAATGTATAGATGCTGCTAACTGTAAAAACAGGAGAACTTAAATGAGCACCCAAATATTTGATGCCGCCGAGTATCTAGAGACAGAAGATGATATTCAACAATTCCTTAGCCGTGCAGCCGAAGACGGAAACACACAGCACTTACTGTATTGTTTGAGTATCGCAGCGCGTACAAAAGGCATGACCGAAGTCGCTAAAAAAGCTGGTGTCACCCGTGCTAGTCTTTATAAATCATTAGAAGAAGGCGCAAATCCAAAAATAGAAACCATCGCAAAAGTACTCGGAGTTTTTGGATGTAAACTGAGCATTACACCTGATGATGCACACCGACACATTTAATGACTATTTAGTTAAGTGCCTTCACCACATGCTCAAAATCAGGGGTTTGTACACGTTCGTACCCCACATACACCACCGGATAACCATAAATGCCCATGGCTTCCATCAGCCATGTTTTTTTATCCGGCTTGTCCATATTAACGTAGTCGTACGCAATGTAATCACCTTCCAGCTTCTTACGCAGCCGGTTGCAGTAGCCACACCAATCCGTGCCATACAAAACGACTTTAGGCTCTCCAGCGCTATCAAAGTGCTTCGCGTAAATTCGCTGCTCTTGAGCAGATAAGCCAGACGTTCCTAATGACTCCCCTAACGCACTGCTAAAAAAACCCGGGTTATAACCCTGCGCTTGCTGATCGCCCACCAACAAAAAAGGAAAGCTTCGAGGGCCTCCGAGTTCTTTCCAACGCTCCTCATTTTTATGAGCATCAACTTCATTAAAATAAATCCCCCGGCTTTTTAAATGAAGACGCGCTTTATCACACACCGCACCGCATTGTTCATAGGTCAGTAAAAATACATCCGGCGTGCCATCCGGTAAATAGACATCAGGATATTGGCCTGAGTGACCTTTGATAAAAAACTGCCAACCAGCAAGACCGAGCGCTACAGTAATTAGAAGTAATTTCATCTTTCTATCCTTAGATTCATCTAACGCTTTTATATACTACAGTTCAAAAAGCAGGAATTCATTTAGCTGATAATCCCCCCCTGTAGAGTAAGGGAGATAATTAGATGAGGCATCTATACCCCATGATTCAGCATTATGCTAAAGCCGTATCGTCTTTTTTATTTCACCACTATAAACCGGCGACGCCTCAACTCTGCTTCCTCGGCTCTCTGTTTAATCAGCCGCTCCAGTTTTAACCTTTGCTTATCCGCTTCTGTGGGCCAACTGTCACCCTCAGCGAGGGTGTACTCAATTGCTCGCCATAGATGATTAAAGTCCAGCAACAAGGGGTTCTGAATAATGGGATATTTATGCTCGCTATCACAGACCTGAAGCCACCCATGAATATTATGCTTAACCTCAAGAATGGCTTTACCCTGATGGGAGTGTTGAGCAAGGAGAATAAAAGCAGACTGCAAGCGAAGCCTCATACTGTCACGGCTCGCCATGAACTCTTGCGCGTTGTTGGAACTTGTTAATCTGAGACTGATCAGCATCAGCTTAAAAGAATTTACGCATAACGTTTAGGGTCGTATTCTAAAATAGTCAGCCCGTCTTTATCGACGTCCGCAGGCCACTTTAGCGGCGCGCAAGTCTCTGAAACTCTCGCGTCAGGATTGTTCTTTTTGATTTCGTCCCAGTCGGCTTGCGCCTC
>OJBO01000038.1_pt1 | contig 74033 bp, 68 predicted proteins | sample 1590461 | NCBI WGS metagenome assembly OJBO01 (sample SAMN05416836, study PRJEB24817) | seawater metagenome | isolation source: Sea water | place: Canada:Atlantic | collected 2013-07 | reverse complement strand
AACAGCCTGGTAAACGCTGAAGGCGGACTTGATGACGTGACGGGCATGGCGGGCATTGATTGGACGCTAACCGCAAATGCCGGTGAGCTATCTTCAACGCCTTACCAGTTCACAGGTATTGAAACTGCGGACCTCGTTAGCCAGGCATTAACCGGCACTGACACCAACAACGAAACGTTCGAGATCAGCACGACAGCCAACGTGGTGAACGTAAACGACATTGATTTCACTTCGGTGGCTTCGATCAATGCCGGCACAAGCACTGGCGATGCAGTGACTACAACAGAAACTGTTGATGCAGATCTCACTGCTAACGGTAATGAGCTGGTTGCTTCAACGATCAACTTCAGCAACATCAATGATGCTGATTTAAGCGGTGGAGAATTAACCGGCACCAACACAAATGATGAAGTGTTTGAAATTGATACTACGGCGAACGCTGTTAATGTGAACGCGATCGACTTCACTTCTGTTGCTTCAATAAATGCTGGAACCAGTGCTAACGATGCAATTATTACGACAACGCTTGTTGATGCTGCTCTTGTCTTAAGTGATAACGGATTAACGGCGTCGAGTATGACGTTCAGTAATATCAATAATGTTGATTTGAGCTTGGGTGCATTGACGGGAACGGATGGTCGTAGTGAGACGTTCAACATTACAACGGCCAGTCAGTCTGTGAATGTAAATGGTATGGATTTCACTCAAGTGTCGACGGTGAGCGCTGGGACAAGTGGCAGTGATGCAGTTATTGCTGATGGTATAGCCGTCAATGCCGATTTGACGGACAGTAACAATGGCCTCGTGGCATCAGATATTGCGTTCACTAACATCAATCAAGCCAACTTGAACGATGGTGCTTTAACTGGCACTGACGCCAATAATGAAACCTTCACTATTGGGGTGGATGCAAACGCAGTGACTGTGAATGCAATCGACTTTACTCAAGTGTCAGCGGTTGACGCAGGTTCGAGTGCGAACGACTCCATTGTAGCCAGTGGTGCCGCCGTCAATGCAGACCTAACTGCTAGCAATAACGGTCTTGTTGCATCAGGTATTGCGTTTAGCAATATTGAGAGAGCGGCATTAAATAATGGTGCCCTTACCGGGACGGATGCGATTGATGAAATATTTACCGTCAGTACGGTTGATAATTTTGTGAACGTTAATGCGATCGACTTTACTCAGGTCTCTGCTGTCAATGCAGGATCGAGTGTGGCGGACAGTATTGCAACTGATAGTGCCGTTGATGCAGAGTTAAGTGGAGATCAGAACGGACTGATCGCATCGGATATTTCTTTTTCTAATATCAACAGCGCTAACCTAAGTGGCGGCAGCTTAACGGGCAGTAATAATGTCGATACATTATCTCTGACGGTTCTCGGCTTAGTGGCTAACAATATTGATTTCACCTTTATCGATAGTTTTGTCGATCTTGCCGGTGGCTATGATGAAATCACAGGTCTCGCTGGTGTTGATTGGACATTAACGGGAGCAGACGGAGAAATAAACTCGACCCGTTACGAGTTTGCGAATATTGAAGAGATTAACGTAGTAGGCGAGTCAGTCACTGGATCATCAAGTGCTGAAACCTTTGAAATTGGAACCTCAACTCAGGGTGTTATCGTCAATGGATTACAGCTTAACGATGTGGCCAGTGTGAATGCAGGCGCGAGCGATACTCTTCAGGGAACCAGTGGTGATGACGTCTTTGATGTTACTTCTGATACTGTCGTTGAAGCTAACTCAACGACTTTCAGTGGAATGAAAAACCTCAATGGCTCTGGTGGTCAAGATACGCTTATCAGTAATACAGACGGTCTTGCTTGGATCATTAACGATGGCAAAGAGGGGCTGAATACACTGGGTAGTTACTCCTTCACGTTATTTGAACTGCTGGATAATAATGTGGGTGATCTAACCTTAACCACGGCGCTGCAGAGTGCGTTCTCTGGTGATGGTGTTTCACTGAATGTGAGTGGATCAACTACAACCCAGAGTGCTGCATTTGGCGGTATGTTCATGAACTTCAACAGTGCTAATAATGTATCGTTGATCTCCACGTTAACTGGCTCAAATGCGGTTACCGGCAACATTACTGCCAATCAATTGAGCATTCTTGCTTCGGGTGATATCAACATTGATACAGATATTAATCAGGTTGATATTGGAGTGAATGATGGCCGCTCGATTGGAGTCGTGATGGTTCAGGATGGTGACTTAGTTGTTGGCTTAATTGATTCTGGTGAAAACGGCAGCATCATCCTTGATAGCGCGGTCTCAGGAACTGGCAAACTAACCTCCGCAGAACGTAACAGTGTAAACTTTAGTGGCAATACCGCACAAATTGGTACGGGCAATTCAGGTCGCTCGGGAAGTGGTACTTGGTTTGCTGCAGGTGACGCGGCAACAGGGAGCCAGTTGACCTTTGATATAACTACAGAGCTAACGCTGGAAGCTTTCTCTTACGTAACACCGTTCTTCCCGAACGGATCGCCGTTAAATATCTTACTGGAAGGTATTGAAACAGAGTCCTTGATCAGTTCGCAGCAACCAGCACTTATCGTGACTGGTGGTGTTGAAAACTTTGACCAAGTAGATCAAGGGGTATTTGAATCTTTGACGCCTTATGTGGCTGATGCTAATGCGGTGGCTGGATCAGATAATTACTATGCGAGCTCTGATGTTCCTTCTAGCTTAGATACGTCACAACTGGCCGTATTACTCGAGGCTTACCAGCCAACGGCTGCAGGCTTGAGCTACGGTGAATACACCATTAACGATGGTGAGTCTGAAGAGGAAGAAGATAAGGATGAAGAGCAGCAGGAACAGCAGTCTAATACGGTAGTCGCTGATGGTGATATCCGTGTTGCTTACAACGATTCAGGAGAAATTCTTGGTGTTGTTAAGGAATACGTATTTCAGGCTGGTGATTCATTGTGGAGTTTATCGTCTCGTTTCCTTGGTGACGGTTTTGCTTGGAGAGAACTACTAAGCCGCAACCCAACAATTAAAGACCCTGCCTCAATCGTTGATGGTCAGGTGATTAATGTTGTTGAGAAGGTTAGTGATGAGATCTCTCAGAAGCTTAAAGGTGCGATTGATGCAGGCTTTGCCTCACAAGATAGCGGTGGCGTTGTATTGCCTGCCGCGTTACGTGATGAACTAGCCTTGCCTTGATACGGCAATAAATAAAAAAACGTGCACAGGCTTAGCCTCTGCACGTTTTTTTCTATTCTGAGTTAGCGGATAGAGCTATAAACTTCGTATCAGTTTTCTTTTTTGCTGTAGATAGTGATGGCCATGACCTCTGAACTAAGTATCAACATTCACCAACATTAACAGTGTCCCTAAATTTTACTGTGGGTTTATCGGTGCCCTTTTATTGATATTGACTCACCCTTTATCCAGGCGTCTCTATCAGTCGAACCCACCGGTTAAATATATTTAATCGGGCTGCAGCAAGTTTTAAGCAAACCAATAAAGGGACAGCAATTAGTACTCCAACAGCTCCCCATATCCACGCCCATAATATCAACCAAAGAATCAGAACGAGTGGGTTTAGGCGCATATTACGGCCTAAGACGGTCGGGGTGATAAACTGTGCTTCAAGAGTATTAATGGCGAAAAATATTAATACAGGCGTTAACGCTGCCCACTCTGCGCCGTATTGTATGATGCCTGCTAAGTAGAGAATCAACATCGCGGCGACTGGCCCAACGTAAGGCGCAAAATTAAGCAACCCTACCATTACCCCCCAGAGTAAAGCATCTTCCACTCCTGCCGCCCACAGCGCTATGCCTGTGACTACTCCCAGTCCTGTGTTAATGACACTGACGGTGAGGATGTAGCGGGATAATTCTCGTTGCACTTCATCTAGTAGTGAATTGGCGGCGTGTTTATCACGTTCTTTAGGGAAGCCACTAATAAAATTGGCGTATAGCAGAGGCCCGAATACCAGCATAAAAATAACGAGAATAAGAAATGTAAAAAACTGCGCAAGTAGCACGGGTGTGGCCCCTAAAATCTGTGCTGCTAATTCTATTCCTCCTTGTTTGAAGCGATCTGAGACCGGGTTTTCGGTCGGCTCGGGGGGTGAATTGTCTACTTCATCTTCATCACTACGAAACCAACCAAATAACCGAAAACCTTTATCTTTTTCTGTTGGTTGAACCGTTTCTGCTTGTGAAACTGCATCGGTTGGGGATAATTTTTGACTGAGTTCATTAAATTCTGTTGTTAATTGTGTTGATAATTCGGGGATTCTTTTTCCCCACTTTTCAGCCGGTTCAACCAACTGCATTCCTAATAGTGTGAAGGGGACGCCAATCATTGCAAGGAGCATCAATGCTGAAAACGCACGCGGTAGATAAAAACGTTGGAGTAGACTAACAACAGGACTGAGTAATAGAGCAAAAAGCGCTGCAACGGCGATGGGTAGAAACAGAGTTTGAGCGAAATAGAGTGTATAAAATACAGCAATAGCTAAAAGCCAGTACACTGCTATTTGAACGGGAGTTAAATGTACACGTTTTTGGTTAGCATCGTATTCTTTCGGCTGACATGGGGAACTGTCTGATTCCGTTTTTGTGGAGGGGTTCATTCACCGACTCCAATTTGCTGCCCCATAGAGAAAGCATGACGTGCCATAGGAAATAGCCGACTTCCGGCGATACCAGCAGAATACATGTTGGTCGCTCCTATATAGCCAGCCAGTGTTCCAGCAAGCACTCCTGAACCAATTAGCCAAATGGGAGGAACTTTTTTAAAAGTACTATGCGTATTTTTTGCTAGAACATTCACAACTTCGGTTCTTAAAGTTAGTTGTTGATCAAGAGCATCAATCTGATCAATTAGCTTTTGTCGTGTCATCAATGATCTCCTTTAAAAGTCGTTTAGCGTGTGCTTTAGTCCGTCTAAAACCTAACCCGCTACGGAATCGTTTTCGAAGAAGGAGGAGTGTTGTACACAGTAAAATCTGTAATAGCGTGAAGGCTGATAGTGCTAAAGTGACGGAGCTTGATATGTCGTAAACAATCCAAGCAATTAGAGCACCTGTCGAAACCCATGCCAAGATAACAGCAGGGAGTAAGGCCAGCCAAGTCAGGAGCAAGCGGCGCGCCTCTCCGATTGATAGCTGTAGTTCGAGCCTGAGCAGCTCGCTCAGTTCTTTGACCACTAAAGCTGTTTGACCTGATAACCCCATCAACTGATCTGCTAGCGTGTTAGCTAACCGTTCTTCTTCATTATTACTCTGATTTTCATGAATCGTTTCTGAGGTGTCCGGCACGTCGAGCTGATCCGAAGTACCGGTCTCACTTTCTATGTTCATTTACGAGAAAGAACTTTAGAAGCAATAAAGCCTGCGGCGAAGGCAATCCCCATAGTTGCAAGAGGTTTGTCCTTCATATAATTCGTTGCTTGTTGTGTAAAGTCCCCCGCCTTATCTCGACCTTTCTGGAAGTGCTCTGTGGCGTCATTTTTTATATCGACGCCAGCTGATTCTGCTGCCGTTTTGAAGTGGTTCTTTGCTTCCATTAGCTTTTCGTAGGCTTCTGAAACAGCCGCTTTGCTCGCTTCTAGCTCTGTTTCTTTGTTGTTTGCCGTTGTTTTAGAGTTTGCAGTTGCCATGATAACTCTCCATTTCGGTTGGTTCCTGGTAGTCCCAGATAGGTCAGTGTGTGTTCTGACATAATTTGTGACCAGAAGGTCGCCAATGAGTTCATGCTTTTATTTATCTCACGTGATTAAGTGGGCAATCATAGTGCTTCCGTTGAGTTAAGAGTAAGGACTTCAACGTATGCTCAAGCCAGCATATCTATATTGCGAATTTGCTTGTGTCCTCAGTATGGGGGGTAAGAGAACAGTCATGAGTAAAGCTGTCATTTCTCAGGTGTGGGCGAGTAGTGATGACGATTAAACTCGTGAAAAAAGTTTAGCCTTCCTACTCAGAATAAAGAGAATTTACCTTGGATTTTATTCTGACGAATTTGAAGTCAGTGGCGTTTCTTGTGGGTGTTTAATTAAACGTGATGCCAGTACCCCCACCTCAAATAACATCCACATAGGTACGGCTAATACGGTCTGTGAAATAATATCAGGTGGTGTAATTAACATGCCAATTACAAAGCAGCCAAGGAAGACGTAAGGGCGTTTCTCGCTGAGTGCTTGTACTGTAGTAATGCCGCTAAGCACCATTAAAAACGTGGCAATCGGAATCTCGAAAGCAATACCAAAAGCGAAGAATATCTTGAGAATAAAGTCGAGGATGTTGCTGATGTCGGGCATGAAGGAGATACCTTCCGGGCCGACGGCGGTGAAAAATCCAAATACCAGCGGTAATACCACAAAGTAGGCAAAGGCGATGCCGGAGTAAAATAATACAATGCTTGAAAACAATAGGGGGATCGCAAATTTCTTTTCGTGCTGATATAACCCAGGTGAAATAAATGCCCAGATCTGATGCAAAATAAAAGGCACTGCTAATAATACAGACAACACGAAGGTCATTTTGAACGGGACTAAAAATGGCGAAGCGACACCGGTGGCGATCATGCCACCATCAATGGGCATAAGTACTGACAGAGGCTCAACCAGTATTAAATACAGATCATTAGCGAAATAAAATAAGCTTAGAAAAAACACCAAAACAAGAATCACGGCTCGAAGTAAACGATTACGCAGTTCAATTAAATGAGCAATAAGTGGTTGTTCTTGATCTGTCATTTTGTTGTATCGTCAGAAGCGGGCGTTTTGTTCTCGTTGCTGACTTCTGAGTCACTATTGTCGTCAGCTTCTTTTTTATCCGACGTTTTTCGCATTGATAAAGGGTCTAAAATATCCTTATCAAGGAAGGTCGCCGCTGGATCTCTAAGTTTGGCTTTAAGCTCTTCGGTACGGGCATGTCGTTCAAGATCTTCTTGAATATTGGACATGGAACGACGCACTTTACCTATCATCAGGCCAAGTGTACGCGCCGCTTTTGGTAAGCGTTCTGGGCCTAATACCAGTAATCCGAGCACGCCGACGACTAATAGCTCCATAAAGCCAATATCAAACATCAGGCTTTGTCCTGATCCTTGCTTTTGTCTTTCGATTCGCTAAATTCAGCATCTTTCTGAGTTGAGTCATCGGTTAGCGATTCGGTTCTGTTCTCTTTATCGTCTTCAGGCTTCTCATTCATGGCGCTTTTAAAGCCTTTTACCGCACCACCTAAATCCCCGCCCATATTGCGCAGTTTTTTAGTTCCGAAAATCATAATGACTATGGCCAATACGATAAGTAGTTGCCAAATACTGATTCCACCAAGCATATGCTGTTCCCCTTGAGTGTATTCTAGGTTAAATTATTTTTTCGAGCGGGACGCTTTTTCTTCCAGCCCTGACATATTAAAACGACGTGCGAGTTCATTCACAACGGCTTCAGGGCGTTCACCAAGTTTGGCTAGTGCGACTAATGAGTGAAACCATAAGTCGGCGGTTTCGTAGATAACGTCTTTGTTATCACCACTGACTTCGGCGTCTTTTGCCGCAAGAATGGTCTCAGTGGCTTCTTCGCCTACTTTTTCAAGAATTTTGTTTAGTCCCTTGTGATAAAGACTAGCAACATACGAAGAGTCGGCATCGCCATTTTTTCGTTCATCAAGAATGTCGCCCAGCTCTTTTAGAATGTCGCTCATTAGACTGTCTCAGTAAATGTTGTATTAATAAATGTCACTTGGGTCTTTGATAACGGGGTCAACATCGACCCAGCGATCGTTTTCAAATACTTTGTAAAAGCAGCTTTCGCGGCCAGTATGGCAAGCGATACCACCAATTTGCTCTACCTGCATGACGATAACATCAGAGTCACAGTCTAGCCGTAACTCGTGCAGTTTTTGCACATGTCCGGATGATTCGCCTTTTCGCCATAACTGTTGGCGCGAACGAGAGTAAAAAATCGCGCGTTGCTCTTTGGCGGTTAGCTCAAGCGCTTCTCGATTCATCCAGGCCATCATTAATATACGGCCACTTTGGTGATCTTGCGAGATCGCAGGCACTAGTCCATCGCTATCCCACTTTACGGCATCAAGCCAGTTCATACCTAATTACCTGTGTTTGATCCTGTTGCGATGCAGGATACCTTTCTGTTCTTTCTCTTGCCGTGGCTTTGGTCTTCAAGATAGTTAGCCTTTTACTATCAACCAGAGAATGCCAAAAGCTGAGAGTCCTAATCCTGCGACTTCGGGAATGGCGAGGGCGTAGGCCTGCCACCAGAGTAACACGCCTCCACCGGTTGCCAGTAAGCCCAGTGTCTGGTGGCGCTTTTGCTGACGCTGCGCTTCAAGTGCGGCGTTGAGTTGCATAATCTGCTGCTGCATGGCGAGCTGGTTTTCGTCCATATGATTCAAACGAGTTAATGCGCCGTGCATTAGGTTTGGAATTTGTGGTGCCTTTTCAATCCAACTCGGGAGCTGGCGTTTGAATTCTTTGAAAGCCGCTTTTGGCCCAAAGCGTTCGCGCATCCATCGTTCAAGGTAAGGTTTGGCTGTTGCCCAAAGATCCAGCTCAGGGTAAAGCTGACGGCCAAGACCCTCAATATTGAGCAGTGTTTTTTGTAGCAGTACGAGCTGCGGCTGTACTTCCATATTAAAGCGGCGAGCGGTGGCAAATAATTGAATCAGTACTTGGCCAAATGAAATCTCGGCTAATGGCTTTTCAAAAATAGGCTCACACACGCTACGAATGGTGGCAGCAAATTCATGCACCTTGGTGGTTGGCGGTACCCAGCCGGAGTCAACATGGAGTTGCGCAACTTGATGATAGTCTTGATTGAAAAACGCCATCAAATTCATCGCTAAATAATGCAGGTCTTCATCGGTCAAGCTACCGACAATACCGCAATCAATGGCAATGTATTGTGGCGACGCCGGATTCTCTCGGCTGACGAAAATATTGCCCGGGTGCATGTCGGCGTGAAAGAAGCTATCGCGGAATACCTGGGTAAAGAAAATCTCAACACCGCGCTCTGCCAGTACTTTCATATCCGTCTTTTGCGTGTATAACTCATCTAAGTTGGCGACGGGTATCCCATAAATGCGTTCGCTCACCATGACTTTTGAGCGGGTGTATTCCCAATACACCTCGGGCAGGTAGAGTGATTTTGAATCGGAAAAGTTACGACGCAGTTGAGTCGCGTTTGAAGCTTCGATCTGTAGGTTTAATTCGCCATAAATGGTGTGGCGATAGTCTTCGACCACTTCCATCGGTTTCAAGCGTCGGCCGTCGGCTGAATATTTCACCAATAGGGTGGCCATAAACTCCAGCAGTTGCAGGTCACGCTCAATGGTGTCTTCAATGCCCGGACGCACCACTTTAACAACGACTTCTTTGCCGATATCGTTTTCATGTTCTGGAAATAGTCGAGCGGCGTGAACTTGCGCAATAGAGGCAGAGGCGAGTGGCTGTTCCGAAAATTCGGCAAATAGCTCACTAATAGACTGCCCCAGCTGCTCCTCAATCATGGCCATCGCTTTGTCGGATGGAAACGGCGGGACGTTATCCTGCAGCTGTTTTAGCTCGTGCACGATGTCTTCCGGGATTAAGTCTGGCCGAGTCGATAAGATTTGCCCAAATTTAATGAAAATAGGGCCGAGGGCTTCAAGGGCCAAGCGCAAGCGTGCACCGCGGGTTAGTTTGCTAGGCACGGGGCTTAAACGCCACGGTGCCATCCATAATAAAATTCGGAGTTTAAGCGGTAGTTGGTCCGTCGGTACCAACGCATCTAGACGATAGCGGGTAAAGACAAACAGAATTTTCCAGAGACGCCAGAGGTTGCCCACGGTTTATTCCTTAGGGTTCTTTTTATTTTCTACGCGGGCTATGCGAGCTTCTAAGCGGTCTGCGCTTAGGCGAAGCTGGTCAACATCAGCGTTGAATTGATCAAGTAACGGAGCTGGGGTAACTAATTGCACCTCATCTTCCAAATATTCTTTACCGGCGCGACGATAGGTTTGGCTGGTGTCTTTGCCCCATTTGAATAAACCGCGCACACCTTTGCCAATTTGATGGGCCAATACTCCGCCAGTGACTGGTTGAATTAGGGCTTCCCAATCAATATCCAGTGTTTGCACGACACGGGTGATGCTGAGCGCTAATTCGGTGTCGCCATCCATATCGATATTAGAGTTAATTAGCTCATTGGCTTTATCGCTGGCTTGGACAAGTTTGATGAAATCAGCGGTGGAGCCTCGGAGTACGACATCGGAATCAATATCCGGGGTCATACTCAGGTTTAAACCTTCACGAGTGATGCGCACATTTATTTGTGTCATTCCGGTGATGATGATGCCCATCATTCTGCCTTCATGTTTTGCCAAGCGCAGTAGTGCCGCAGGATCTTGTTTTATCACCTGATTCAGCAGTACTTCAACGGGTAGGCAGAGTGCCTGTGACAAAACAGGTGAAAGCATTAAGGCTTGATTCCACGGTGCAGAGCAACGACGCCACTGGTCATGTTGTGATAATTACAACGAACTAAGCCTGCATCTTCCATCATGCTTTTCAACGTTTCTTGATCAGGGTGCATACGGATGGATTCAGCAAGGTATTTATAGCTTTCAGAGTCGTTAGTCACGAGTTTGCCCATCATGGGTAACGCAGAGAACGAATATAAATCGTAAGCCTTGCTCATTAGCGGGTTGGTTGGCTTGGAGAACTCAAGTACGAGTAGGCGACCTCCAGGCTTTAGAACACGAGCCATAGAGCGCAATGCTTTATCTTTATCGGTGACGTTGCGTAAGCCGAAGGCGATAGTGATCACATCGAAGCTGTTGTCTTCAAACGGTAGCTCTTCGGCGTTTGCCTGAACGTATTCGATGTTACCGACGTAACCCTGATCGGTTAAACGATCACGGCCAACATTGAGCATGGAGGAGTTGATGTCTGCGAGTACAACTTTACCCGTTGGCCCGACGATGCGAGAGAACTTTCGGGTTAAATCACCAGTCCCGCCAGCCAAGTCCAGAATGCTATTGCCCGTGCGTGCACCACTCATATCAATGGTGATGCGCTTCCATAAGCGGTGAACCCCGAAAGACATCAGGTCGTTCATTACGTCGTATTTCGCTGCTACTGAGTGAAATACATCGGCTACTTTGCTGGCCTTGTCTTCAACGGCGACTGTGTCGTAGCCAAAGTGCGTAGTTTTATCGTCGGACATGCTTACCTCCCAATCAAGATCGCCATTCTAACCAGCCAAGCTCGGCTTGTCTGCTTTCCATGCTGTTATTAATCGACCGGAGTCTGGCACAAGTGCACCTGTGCAAGTGAGTGAGGGTCGGGCAATCTGCAAGTTCTTGTAGTACTCCACGATTAAGCAGAGTTAAAAGAGAGAAAAAATGAATACAGTACTAATGAAAGCAATCACTTTGGTGTTTTGGGTTTTGGCCATTACCGGCTGGATTCAAGGCTGGGATGGGTTGTTGGGCTATTTGCCGACAATCGGTGGCGTAGTGGCTTTGATACATGTGTTAGAGGTATTGCTGTTTTTGGCTATATTTCGTAAGAAAAGCACCAATGTGCGTTTAGATGCGGTGCAGGTGTTTGTGTTTGGTATGTTTCACCTACAAAAATTTATGCCTAAGCGTTAAGTCTATAATTGATAGAAACAAAGAAGGGAGGCACAGCCTCCCTTCTTTGTGGTCGATCTAACGGTCTAGCTTACTTAACTTCAAGCTCAACACGACGGTTTAAAGCACGGCCTTCGTCGGTCGTGTTCACCGCGATTGGCTGGCTGTCGCTCAGGGCTTTTAGTTCAATCGCGTCTTTGCTTACGCCACGGGCCATTAAGTAGTTACCTACGGTTTTAGCACGCTCGAGCGAGATGAACTGGTTGAAGTCTTGCGTTCCAGTCTCATCCGCGTGGCCTTTAATAATGATCTTCATATTGGCGTCTTGTTTAGCATTGGCCGCAATTTGATCTAGGTAGTTTGTTGCTTTAGCTGGCATGCCAGCTTTGTTTAGCGGGAAGCGCAAAAGTGCTTCGGCAGATTTGATCAGATCACAGCCTTGGCTATCAACCATTGAGTTCTTCGGTGAAGATTCGCATTTATCTAAGTTGTCAGCAATGCCATCGTTATCAGCGTCGTTGAATGCGGATGGGCTAGGGATACCTGCTGCTGTCGCTGGCATTTGGTTGGGTTCAACGACAGCTTTTTCGGTAGACTCTACCGTAACGACAGGTTTTTCGTCAGTCATGTTGTTGGCGCTAGAAGCAGCACCTGCAGCAGCCATCGCACCTGCCGCCGCAGCAGAGCCAAAGCGGTAACCCACTTCTAGTACGTAGTTTGTGTGCTCAGGGTATTCGTTAACCATGTCGTCATAACGAATCTCAGCGCGACCGAATACGCGGTCAGAGCTGTCGTACTGCATACCTGCACCAACAGATAAGATGGCATTTGAGACACTGCCACCGCCTGCTCTGACATCTTCAAAGCCAACGGCTGCCGTTACGTATGGCTTCCATGAATCTTCAGACAAGAAATACAAGCTATTGAAGCGGAATTGTTCAACGTCCGCTCGAGAGTCGTCTTGGATAATTGAAGGAATAACAATACTGCCTTCTAACGCAATATCATCTTTCAGCATGTAACCTAGAGAGATCTCATTGGTGTAGCTGTGTTTGATATGATCGCCGAAGTGATCAACGCTGGCTTCGTTATCTGTGTGGGCCGCGCCCACAGTAAAGTAATAAGGAAGGTCAGATGCGTGTGCTGATACCGATACGGCAGCGGCAATAGCGGCGCTAAGTATTGTACGTTTCATGGTTGTAATCCCCAATATGAGTTGCTTGCGCGAACTTTAACAAAATACCGTATCGTTTCGCCATGTCCTAAATGGATCAAACGACAATAAATATGGAATATGGTTCAGATTGCTTAATTCGATGTGACTTTATAGTAATAAATTCGAGTTTTATTGGTATTACGTCTTATTCGCTTGTTATATCGATAGGTTACTACGGCTGTCGTTGTGCCTATTTAGCCACTGCCCTATGCTTGGGCTCGACTGTCTTAATCAGAGTTGCCCTTATATATGCTGCCGCACAGAACACCGAGTTATGTTCGTTTAGGATTATTGTCCGCTCTCGGCTTATTAGCATGGGGCACGGCTGCGTATGTTGCTTTGGCCGCGACACCTTCGGATAACCTTTGGTTATCCGGGGTCTGTATTGCGATAAGCGGCGTATCCTTTTTACTTCTGGCTGCGCTAGGTATTCGTGAGCTGCTAATCAATAACATGATATGGCATGTCGATAATGGTGATTGGCGTTTTTGGCTATTACTACTGATTGGTTATGCCTCTGGTATTGCGCTGGTTGATATTGCCCAGCTGAGCGTTGCTCAAGGGCTTGTGGTTGCCTTGTTAGTGGTGAATATGGCCTCCATGGCGGTGCGCTTCACCGCCTTGTATGCGGTCACGTTGAACCTTGTGGTGGGTATTGTTTTTGGGCTGCAATTTGATGGGGATGACTGGTGGCTGGTGATGCTGAGTTGTTTGATTCAACAAATGGTGTTGTGGAGCTTTGGTCAGAGTATTGTTGCGGAAGTCGTTGAGGTACGCAGGCTTCGAATCATGCGCAACGAGTTACGTATGGCACAAGCTCAAATCTCAGAGTCGGGTCGTATGCTGGAGAGGCGAAATATGCGCCATAACCTGCACGATAAAATGGGACATGAGCTGGCGACCTTGCATATGAATTTGCAAATAATAGAGCAGCATATACGTCGTCATTCCGCCCCTGAAGTCATGGCTGCTCCTTTGAATGAAGCGCGCGGTGCTAGCCGCCGTATGTTTGCTGAATTAGACAATATTGTGACGGGGCTAAAGCAAATACCAGCGGCGCATTTTTATGATGCGCTGACTGACCTGATTGATCAGGCAACAACACTCAACGTGACCACTCATTGGGATGATAAAGTCAGTATTGCAGATCCCCAGTGGTGTGAAACCTTGTTGTCTGCTGCGCGAGAATTCCTAACCAACGTGATGAAGCATTCAACCGGGACTGACGTCGAGTTAAGTGCGAGGTATCGCAATGGTGTCTACGAAATTATTATGCAAGAACGTACGGCTGCAGAGAACGAAATAACCTTAGGAAACGGCTTGCTGGGGGTGGCTGAGCGGGTTGAGGCCCTAGAGGGAACCTTTGAGGTTAACAAGCAAGAGGGGCGAGTGACTTGGATAATAAAAATACCGGAGAGCGATAAATGATTAAAGTTGTGCTCGTAGATGATCAGGCATTGGTGCAGCAAGGTGTAGCCACCCTTTTGAATATGACCGGCGCGATCGACGTGATAGAAACGTTTAGCTCGGGAGTTAAGCTGTGCCAATGGATACAAAATTATGGCGGCGATCTAGATCTGATACTGCTTGATTTTCATATGCCGGATCAAGATGGCCTTGAAACACTGAGGTTATTAAATGAACAAACTAAAATCCCCGTTGTATTTCTGAGTACATTTGCCGATGCAGCCCTAAGTCGTGAAGCTAGACGCTGTGGTGCTCGGGGCTGGTTAGCTAAAAGCATTGAAGTGGATGATTTGGTGTCTGTACTTCGAGTGATAGTCACTGGAGGCAGTGCTTTTCCTGCACTGGCGGCAACCAAGGTCGATTCAGACCTAACCTCGCGCGAATATGAAATCGCCCGTTGTTTGGTGGCAGGGATGACGAATCAACAGATTGCCGATGAATGTTTCTTAAGCTTGGGCACAGTAAAAAACTATACGTCTAATTTGTTTTCTAAGCTTGAAGTAGCAAATAGAAGTCAGGCAATGACGGCTTTGCGGGAGCGAGGGATAAGCTGACTCGTTTTGTCTGTTGTTGTTTGTACTGCTTTTGTATAGCTTGTGTATATCTTAACTTTTGAGGGATATACCATGCTTGGACTTATTAGAACTACCGCCGTACTGACCGTTGCACTTTTTTTATCCGGGTGTCGCATTGTCGATACCGTCCCGTTTGTCGACATACCTCGTTACATGGGCACTTGGTACCAGATATCTGCCAATGAAGTGGCGTTTAACGAAGGTTTGGTTGGGGTAACGGCTGATTACACATTGCTAGAAGATGGCTCCGTCGAGGTCTACAACCGTGGCTATGTCGATACACTCGATGGCGAACCCAGTGATATTGTGGGTAATGCGACTATCTGGGACGAAGAAACAAACTCCAAATTGAAAGTAGTCTTTCCCGGTGCGCCGGATCTTCCCTACCCAAATTACTTGATCGTCATACTGGATGAGGTGGATTATCAGTACGCGGTAGTTACCGATCCTTTCGAATACACCCTATTTGTTTTAAGTCGCACACCACAAATGAGCGAAAATACTTACGCAATGATCTTGGGTGAGCTAGAAGCACTGGATGTCGATACGAGCAAGTTATTGATCACCCCACAGCGTGATTAAGGCTTACTGACTAAGCAAAGGGTGTACGCTGTTGTACACCAGTTTCGAAATCGTCGGTTGAGCTTTGGATGTAGGGTGAATGCCATCGCCCTGCATCATTCCCTCGACAGCGGCAACCCCCTCTAACAGAAACGGAATAATGGCCGCGCGATACTTTTCGGCAACTTGCGGGTAGATAGCTCGAAATCTTTCCGTATATGCTGGGCCGTAATTGGGTGGTATTTGCATGCCTGCAAGCACAACCGCTGCGCCACTGTTCTGAGTGATATAGGTCATGCGCTCAAGGTTCTGCTTTACTAAGCCTAGTTGAGTGCCACGAAGCGCATCGTTACCGCCAAGCGCGAGAATAACGACATTCGGGTTATGCTGTTTCAGTAAAGCGGGCAGGCGCGTTAGTCCACCGGAGGTTGTGTCACCACTTGTTGCTGCAGCAACAACAGTCAGTTGCGGAAACTCTTTGCGCAATTCATTCTCTAGAATAAGTGGCCATTGCTCTTCAACGGGTACACCCAGCCCAGCACTGATACTGTCGCCGACAATCAATACCAGAGGGTCGGCAGCCTGAGCGTCGGAAATCAGAGTGTCAGAATGAGCCGAGAACGGCTGCATAGTGAGTGTGCAAAACAATATCCCCAATACAGTGCCCAATTTTTTACCGCGGATTAGGATTTTAGCGTCGATGACATTAAACAAAGCAGTTGCCTCTCTATCAGCAAAGAATCTAACAAAAGTGGTTCAAAGTGGTGATGAACCACTGACCATCCTGAAGGGAGTTAATCTTGAGATCAAGCCGGGAGAAACCGTTGCCGTGGTTGGGACATCCGGCAGTGGAAAGTCCACACTGTTAGGAATACTGGCCGGGTTGGATAAATCAACGGCTGGGGAAGTCACCTTACTTAATCAGCCAATTCAGACAATGAATGAAGATGAGAGAGCGGCGGTACGCGCGCAAGGTGTGTCATTTGTGTTTCAGAATTTCCATTTATTGCCGGGTTTAACCGCACTCGAAAACGTCATGCTCCCGCTTGAAATTCAAGCGATTCGTGGTGCTCGAAAAGAAGCTCAGGGGTTGCTTGAGTCGGTGGGTTTAGGCAATCGCCTATCACACTACCCAAACCAACTGTCCGGTGGTGAGCAGCAACGAGTCGCTATCGCCCGAGCCTTTGCTGGTCGTCCGGAAGTCCTCTTTGCAGATGAACCCACTGGGAACCTTGATCGTACCACCGGTGCTCAAATTGAAGATCTTCTCTTCAATCTTAACCGTGATGCAGGTACGACCCTCGTTCTAGTGACGCATGACGAGAAACTCGCGGCTCGTTGCCAGCGGCAGTTACGTATGAGTGACGGAACGCTGGTGGAGGAGATTGAATGAGTTCGAACAAGCGGTCGGGTATAGGCTATATCGGCGAGCTTAGGCTGTCATTACGCTTACTGGGGCGTGAGGCTCGCAGCGGCGAATTAACTCTTATTTTGTTGTCGTTGATATTAGCGGTCACTGTCTCAACAGCCATCGCTTTATTTAGTCAGCGGCTTGATCTGGCAATGAAAGCCAACGCCAACGACATGTTGGGGGCTGATTTACGTATAAGCTCAAGTTCTGCTTTGCCAGAAGAGTGGCGCACCACCGCAGCAGAATTATCCCTAAGCCAAGCACGCACAATGAGTTTTCCGAGTGTTGTTTTAGCCGGGAATGAAATGACACTTGCCGCCATCAAGGCGGTGGATGATGGCTATCCACTACGTGGTGAGTTACTTGTTCAACAGGACTCTCAAGCTCAAGCTGAGCAGCAGACGAGTGGCCCTCAACCCGGTGAAGCATGGGTCGAACAGCGTCTTTTGTCGCTACTTAATATTGAGCTAGGTGCTGACATAGAGGTCGGAGCCAGCCGTTTAAAAGTGACGGGAGTGATTGAAAAAGAGAGTGATCGTGGCGGTAATTTTTATACCTTGTCGCCGCGAGTCATGGTGCATTGGTCTGAAGTTGCCGGATCGCCGTTACTCGGGCCGGGCAGCCGTGTGAAATATCGCCTCCTGTTAGCGGGGGAGGCTGCTGCGCTAGATACGTTGCGTGAGAGCCTCACGTTAGAGGCGAATCAGTCGTTCGAGTCTTTAGGTGATGGCAATCAAGCCATGTCGAGATCCTTGGAGAGAGCGCAGCGCTACCTAGGTTTGGCCGCTATCTTAGCGGTTGTGTTGGCCGGTGTTGCTGTGGCGATTAGTGCCCGGCGCTACAGTGAACGCCACTTTAATGTCAGCGCCCTGATGCGCACATTTGGCTTGATGCGTGCCAGTGTCTTACGAATTTTCTTCTGGCAGCTGCTTATTATTGGCGTCTTGGCCACGGCCATCGGAGCAATGGCCGCACTGGGATTACAGCAAGGCCTTATTTCAGTGCTTGCGAGTGTGATACCTGAAGGCCTACCTGCCGCTGGGGCGAGTGCTTGGATATTAGGATTAAGCACCGGCATCATCAGTTTGCTTGGATTTGGTTTCCCTCATCTATTGCCGTTATCTGCGATCAGCCCCTTACGCGTATTGCGTCGTGATCTAGTGCCTGTGCCCGTGAGCGGTTGGTTACTTTATGGTCTGGCGTTAGTTTCTTTGACCTTCTTGTTGTGGTTACTGTCCGGGGATGCGGCATTGAGTGTCGGTATTATGATCGGTGGCTCGCTGACATTAGTCCTACTTCTGTTGTTACTCAAAGGCCTTCTGGTCTTGGCTGGGCGTGTGTTACGTAATCGCGAATTGAGCTTGAGTACTCGTTTTGCGTGGCAGCACCTAAGCCGAAATCGCACCGCTACCGCCGGGCAATTATTAGCATTCGCCTTAACTCTAATGGTTATGCTGGTCATTGGTGTGCTACGCACCGATTTGCTCGGCGACTGGCAGAACAGCTTGCCTGATGATGCGCCCAATGTATTTGCGCTGAATATTCAGCCTTACGAGCAGGATGAGTTTGTTCAAGGATTATCTGACAAGGGGATCGCTCCGCAAACGCTCTACCCTATGGTGCCAATGCGTTTAGTCGAGATTAATGGTGAAGCGGTTAGTGAATTACCGGTGGCCGAAGATCGAGCCATTAATCGTGATTTAGTGAGTTCTGTGGCAGACGTGTTACCTGACAATAACGAAGTGGTTGCTGGTAGCTGGGAAGAGACCCGGAATAACGGTGAACAGGTCTCTATTGAAGAAGAGCTCGCCGAGCGCCTTGGTGTGGATCTTGGTGATGAGCTGACGTTTCGTGCGTCTGGGGTTAATGTTACGGCCACCATAAGTAGCCTTCGTAGCGTTGACTGGGCCTCGATGACGCCTAACTTTTACATGATGCTGTCCGCTGACCTGATTGCTCAGATCCCAAGCAGTTACATGACGAGTTTCCACCTTAGCGATGAGAATAGCGCGCAGTTGACCACCCTCGTTCGTCAGTATCCTGGAATAACATTTATCGATACGCGATATTTGTTGAGTCAGGTTCAGGCGCTATTGCAGCGCTTAACTTTAGCCATTGAATTAATCTTAGTCTTTGTGTTGGCCGGGGCGATGTTGGTGATGTTGTCGGTATTAATGACATCCACTCGGGAGCGCTTTATGCAAGGCGCTATATTGCGGACATTGGGCGCAACGCGATTAAAAATTCGACAATCACAATGGATCGAATTTGTGCTGGTGGGGGGCTTGTCTTCCCTATTGGCATTAATCGGTGGCGAATTACTGTGTGCAGGCTTGTACTTAGGGTTATTTGATATTCCCTACCGGTCGTTAGGGTGGGCGTGGTTGTGGCTACCTCCAGCGACCATGATAGGCCTGATGATTCCAGGCAGTTGGATGTTGCGTCGGGTGGTGTCGGTACCACCTTTGCAGGTGTTACGAGAGTAGTTCTTGTGCTTGGATGTTTTTTGTAAGCAGCTCTAATGAAGCAGCTCGGCTGCTTCATCGCCAAACATGCCAAGCGGCGTTTCGAGAATAGCGGCGATCGTACGGATGAGATCGCGCTCTTCATCGGTAATATGATGGTCGTGGCGTACGCAAATAATTAAGGCTCGAATGAGCTGCTCCTTCACATTAGGGGTGCTGCGGGCCAGCACTGCTAGCGCTTTATTTAATGGCTTGAGTGTTTTGTGTACCGAGTGTGCAGGATCTCGTGGACGCGCTAAAAAATTCCCGCCCATCATGCCAGCATGATAAGCCAGATCAATGGCATTGGTTTGGTCGTGTCCGGCTTCGGCGACATACGCCATGATGACTCCGACTTCATCGGCCACCGCTAAAATAGACTTGTGCTTACGGGTGACGATACCCAAAGTACCAAAGTGATTGCCCAAATATTGCAGCACTAAGCGGTACAAGCACCATTCGTATAAATCAATTTTGCCATCCAGTTGCACTACAGAAACGAGTGTCTGATTCAATGTTCGATATTGTTTTAACGATAAGCGACGTAGGGCGGGCATCGATCGTTCAATTAACTCCAAACGATCCCGTTTTTTATTCATGCGTACTTCGCGTAAATAGCGCAGTGTTTCCCTGAATACTTCTTGGCCTAGATGCTTATGCACTAGGTCTTGCTGGCGGCGAGCAATCTCCTCTTGGGATTCCGCGATAAGCAGTGCAAATAATAACGCCTGCGCAGACATCGCATTAAACATGGCCGTTTGGCTGATTAATAATTCGTGCGCCTCTGTATCCGGGTTGAGTGCCATCGTATATTCAATGGGGGAGTAGTTTGTGTCGTCGCTTGTTAATGCACTATTTTGGATGGCTGTACTGTCCTCCGCTCGCACCCCATTATGGCGAGTTAAATTACTGTTAAACCCCATCATGCTGTCATCAATGTCAGCGCGGGTCTGAGGATTTTGAGTCGTCAGGATTTCTACAACGGGCTGGCGAGGGGCGAGATATTGGCCATCCCAGCCGGGTTCAATACGTTGTATTCGTTCATCTAGCGGCGGGTGTGTCGCAAACATAGTGCGTTTGAAGCGCATTACCGGGCCAAAGAAAAAATGCGACATTTCTAACGCGGCGGGTGCGCTTACTCTGGAGCCAGAACCATAGCCAATAATCTTCAATGCATCGCCCACTCCTGTTGGGTTACGAGTAAACTGTACCGCCGAAGCGTCCGCTAAAAACTCCCGCTGGCGGCTCACCGCCGATTTAATAAGGCGTCCAAAAAACTCACCACCATAACCAATAATTAATAAGCCAGCGCCAATACCGTAGATCATTAAAACGCCACCTAAGCCATCTCGCGATGAGGTATGACGGCGATGCATGCTGCCTCGTAGGATCATTCGCCCTATTTGTCCGAGAAAAACGATGCCATAAATAACCCCGGTTAGGCGCATATTCATCCGCATATCACCATTAAAAATATGGCTGTATTCGTGGGCAATAACCCCCTGTAGCTGCTCTCTATTGAGACTACTAAGCGTGCCGCGCGTAATGCCTATGATGGCATCGCTCGGTTGGAAACCGGCAGCAAAGGCATTTATGCCAGCGTCTTCCATTACGTAGACATCCGGCACCGGCATGCCTGAGGCAATGGCCATTTCTTCAACGACATTTAAAAGACGGCGTTCGTCTTTATCGCGGGTGCCGGGGTCAAGTAATGTTGCCCCCAATGCATTAGCGACATCGCTGCCGTGGCGTAATGATAGTTGGCGGAAAAAACTACAAATTAAAATCACCCCAAGGGTCGTTCCACTCACCAATAACCAGTGCTCTCCAGTATAAATATCCAAGGCCGGTCTGGCATCCGAGTTCTGGCTCGTTAGCCCATAAATCGTTGCGATAAATAAGAGGTTGGTTGTTAAAATAACGGCGCTAACAGCGAGGGTGAAAAGAACGACCAGCCACAAAGTATTGCGGCGAGCCTGTTCTTGAGTACGAAAGTAATTCATTGGCTGGCGTCTGATTAAAAGCTGATTTTAGGCGCTTCTTCTAACGCTTCGCGATTTTCAAACTCCAGCAATGTAGCACTGGTTGGGTGTCCAAATGCCGCGGCAAGAGCAATCGTCGGGAAACTCTCACGATACGTATTGTATTCCATAACCGCATCGTTAAAGGCTTGGCGAGCAAATGAAACACGGTTTTCAGTAGACGTTAACTCTTCTGATAGCTGCATCATGTTTTCGTTTGCTTTTAAATCTGGGTAGGCCTCCATAACAACGTTTAATCGGCCTAGTGCACTGGCCAATCCGCCTTCCGCGCCCATTAAGCTGGCCATGGCAGCGCCATTGGACGGGTCGCCATTAATCGCTTTTAAGCCCGCGGCCGCTTCATTTCGTGCAGAGATTACAGCTTCGAGCGTTTCGCGCTCATGTTTAATGTAGCCTTTTGCCGTTTCGACGAGATTGGGAATTAGGTCATAGCGGCGTTTAAGCTGGACATCAATTTGTGCAAAGCTGTTCTCGAAACGGTTTTTTAATGCCACCAGTCGGTTGTAAATACCAACGATGAAAATAATCAGTACGGCGATAACCGCCAAAGTAATCATGGTCGACATGTTTGTGTTTACTCCTTTAACAAGTTTGAGTGCCTCTGATTAAGCTCAGATCAGCGTTGCCACTGGCCGGTACCATCCATGTAAAACTCGCCTTCGCTTTGCGCTTTATTGACTAATTTTTCGCCAGCGATGCGTTCAATATTGATTAACTGTGTGTTCTGTTTGTTGGCAATTTCTTGGTATTTGGCTTTGCGCTTGGCGTTGATATCAATCATCACCGCTGCGGCTTCAGCGTTACTAACACTGACTAAGCCTAAGTAACCATTAGGTTGCTCGCCAATGAGCCCCATATTTTTCGCGTCATCTAGGTCCATCGCCATGGCGGCAACGCTCATCATTAAGGCAGAAACTATTACGATAATCTTTTTCATGTCCTTTCCTTTATTTGGAATTAGGCTTTTTTACACAGTATTCAGATCGTTTGGTCAGATTTGGATAGCGGTTAGAAAAGGCCGTCTTCACTCTCAAATAATTGCTCAAGATCTTTTTCAACTTTTACTCGTACTTCGTGCTCAATCTTGACGTTCAAGTTGATGGTGATGGGCTTCTCAGGAGCGGCCACCTTTAGGGTACAGGCAGACAATGACGCCACAAGTGCGACTGAGGCCATCAGTAGGGTATGTTTCATGCTCAGAATCCTTACTGTTAGTCATGCTACTTTACAGGGCGCAGGGGTTGCTGCAAATGCCTTTGAGTAAGATTTGGTATAGGTTTTTAGGATATGAACGGGGGCTATTTGGTAAAAAATAGCCTACCACCTATTCTTCTATTGAGCTGGATCATTCGGAATCATTCAAACCCGGACGATTTGTGGCTATAATGTGCGCGATTAAAATTATGATAAGCCCAAACGGCTATTGATGAGGACACCTTCGTGAAGCAACTGAAAGCATTGATCCTGGCTGCTGCAACCCTAGTGATGGCACAGGCTTACGCCGCAACTGATGTACAAGCAGAAAAAATCCGTGAGCGTATCGCGCCAGCGGGTGAAGTGTGTGTGGGTGCCGAGTGTGGTGGCCTTGCGGTTGTCGCCGGTGAGCCGCGCACAGGTGAGGAAGTTTACAATTCGGCATGTACCGCTTGTCATGGTGTTGGCATCTTAGGCGCCCCCAAAAATGGTGATACTGCTGCGTGGGACGATCGCTTGGCAAAAGGGATGGACGCTACCTTAAAGAACGCGCTGAGCGGAATCAACGCTATGCCGCCTATGGGTAACTGTGCGACGTGTTCAGACGATGAAATATTGAACGCAATTAAGTACATGTCAGGTCGTTAAGCCCTAGTCGTGTCAAAAAAGCCTCGTTACTAACGGGGCTTTTTTTATGTCTGATTGTTTTGTTTGAACAAATGTTCGTCTGTCTGTCGACTTCGTTTTTTACCTCTTCGCGCCTGATTTCCGGCTTCTGAAAAAAAATTGTAACTAATGGTATTTCAAGCTGGCAGCTGGCCACAGCTTGTCTATAAGTATTGCCTATATATGAAACGCAGTTTAAAGAAGTAGGAGTGACTGATGGCGAATCAAACCGATATCGATATGCAAGATGCCGAGTATGAAGACGGCGAGCAAGAGAATGAAAATGAGCATAATAATGACAATGAGGCTAACGTCGCTGAAGTGACGAAAGAGTCGTCTGGATCGACAGACGATATGCTTGTCAGCTCAGCAGAAGAGAAAGAGAAGCTGCGTTTAGCGATGGCGGCTGAGGTTGAAGCATTTTTGTCGCGCGGCGGTAAGATTCAAGAGGTCGGCGTTAATGTGATGGCTGATCCGCCACGTAAGCCTCAGACGAGTTACGGCAGCCGCCCAATTTGACCCTAGTTAGCATGGCTTAATGTAAATTATTGAGCCATTTCTTGCTGATTTCTGGTTAAATCTTAATCAGCTGCTAAGCTTAATGGGTACTTCGCAAGGATGCCCATTATGAATGTTTATTCTAGAAAGCGTCGTCGCAGGATGCACGCACTCCCTGCTGCTATCGCACTTATCGCCTTTGCCGTTTTATGGCTTATTTCCAATCAGTCATCCGCTGAAACTTTGCTTAGTGCCCAGTCCTTAGATCAATGGGATAAAGACTGTCGTCGCTGTGTTATTGAAGCTCAATACGACGTTATGAAAGGTGAGATTATTCGTCTTGAGGCGGACATGGGAGAAGCCAGCCTTGATAAGGTGTTTGTGAGTGAAGGCAGCCGCCCAGTGATTGCTTGGTCTTGGTCGGTAGATTCGTTTGATCTTGAACGCCATGCTGACTTGTTCCGTGTCACGGTTGATTTGCGCAGCGAACAATCAGGCACTGATTACCGAGTGCATTATGCTTGGGACCCTACTGCGAAGACGGGAGATTATGACGCACTTGGGGGCAATGAGTTTGTTTGGGTTGTGTGTGGCAGTGATTGCAAATCGCGTCGCTGGTACAGCGTAGAGCGTGATCTTACTTTGGATTTTTCGGTGCTAACGGAGAGTGAAGACAGCGTGACACCGGTAAGATTTGAAGCCGCGTTGGGCGACCCGTCAGGTCGTAAAACAAAGGCGGGTGGTTACCTTGAATCCATCGTCGTTAATTATTTGCCAGAGCCTGTACCAGAGGAACCAGTTGCGACCAGTGACTAAATGTCGCCGTGGGTTGAGTATTTGAAAGGGGCCACTCGGCCTCTTTTTCGTTATACCAAATTGTTTGAATACCTAATGCGGCCGCAGCGGCTATGTCTTGCTCTGGATGATCACCAATATGCAACGTTTCTGCGGGGGTGGCGTCTGCTTGTGCTAAGGCGGCGAGAAACATATCAGGGGCTGGCTTTGCTGCGCCATGATTATCTGCATTAAAGTGCCCATCGAAATAATGATCAAACCCAGCCAGTGTTAAATCGGCATTCCCGTTAGTCACGGCGGCGATATGATATTGCTGCTTTAGCTGCTGCATTACTTCATCTACGCCGCTGAATAGAGTTAAACGGCTACGAACTTGGTAAAACGCATCAAACGCTTGTGTCGCCATGCTGTGTGCTTGATCACGATGATGACCAGACTGCATAAATACTCGGCGCAGCGTTTCAAAGCGGAGTTCTGATAATTTATCTCGAAACTCAGGGTAGGCCTCGGCCAATTGATTGCGGTATTCGCGAATAGCCTCCGGTGGGTAGAAGCGGGCCGTTGCCGGTGAGTTTTCGGCTATCCATTGGTGCATTGCCTGCTCTGCGGCGATTAACGCAGGCGTTGGATCCCATAGGGTATGGTCGAGATCGAACGTCAGTAGCTTAATCGCCAAGATCAGTTCACCGGAATTTGTGGCAGGCGCAAGGCTAAAATATCCGCAATATAGTCGAGGAAAAGGGTGTCCATTGAACTGCGATAAAAGCTTGGGTCTTCACTGGCAACGGTCAAAATACCTAAATTATCTTTACCACGAATATGAGCTGCGGCGGCTGAACGACATGTGGATTCTTCGACACCAAGTAGTTGAGCAATATCGCTTTCTGGAAGCTGGCCGCAAATAGCGCGGTGCCCTTTAAACAAGCGATGTACGGTGCGCTGAGTTTCGCTGCTGTGAATAGCGATCAGCGGTGGCTCTAGCTGGCGTTCGGTAAAATGCAGCATAGCCCACGAGTCGACGCTGAAGTCTTTACGCAGGGAGTCATCCAAGGCGGCTTGTACGTCAAACCACGTTGATGCTTCCACAAGGGCGAGCACTAAGCGACGGCTTTTTGCGAACAGTTGATCGTTGCGGCGAGCGTTTTCAAGCAAGTCAGATAAGCGCTGGCGCAACTCGACATTACGCTCGCGATGAACCGCAAGCTGACGTTCAACCAAGCTGGTGGCCGGGCCGCTATTGTGCGGAATACGCATGCCGGATAGCAGCTCATCTTTGCCTATAAAGAAATCCCCGTGGTCCTCTAAATAGGCAATAACGTCGGCTTCGGTCAGTCTTGGAGTCTGGCTCATAGTTTTTCCTTATCACTGATTTGGTCATTAGGGACTGAAATCAGAGATTTACTTTTCCTTCGAATACTTTAGTGGCAGGGCCGGTCATGTTCACACTGCCTTGACCGTCCCAATCAATAAAAAGATCACCACCGGGTAGGCTGACTTTAACACCTTGCGCCAACCAACCGCGTAATTGCCCAGAGACTACCGCAGCGCACGCGCCAGTGCCACAAGCTAATGTTTCGCCTGAGCCGCGCTCAAATACGCGCAAACGAATGTGGTGTTCATTAATTACCTGCATGAAGCCAACATTCACTTTATTTGGGAACTGAGCGCACGATTCAATGGCAGGCCCCCAGGTCTCTACTGGAGGTGCATCAATGTCATCAACACGTAACACCGCATGAGGGTTGCCCATAGAGACGGCCCCGATATTTACAGGGCCTAGCTCGGCAATATCAATGCAGTATTCGGTCGCGAATTCTTTCGCTTTAAATGGAATTTTTTCTGGCACGAGTTCAGGCTTGCCCATATCAACAAGCACTTGGTTGTCGTCAGTTAGATGTAATTCCATGATGCCATTGGCGGTTTCAACGCGAATATCGCGCTTGCCAGTTAAATGCTGGTCGTAAACAAAGCGGGCAAAACAGCGGGCACCATTGCCACAGTTTTCAACTTCGCTGCCATCGGCATTAAAAATACGATATTTAAAATCCACGTTGGGTTGGCTCGGTCTTTCGACGACCAATAACTGGTCAAAGCCGATGCCAAAGTTACGGTCGGACAACTCAGCCACACGCTCTGGGCGAATGTGCCCAGTTTGAGTGATGAGGTCAACAACAACAAAGTCGTTGCCGAGACCGTGCATTTTAGTGAATTTCAGCCACATCGTGTTATCTCGGTGCTCGTTGTTAATCGGGTAAGCAGCTTTCGCCAGCAAATAGTGAGGCGACGGTTTCGCGTTCACGAATTAAGAAATCGTTGTCGCCATCGACCATAACTTCAGCTGGACGACCACGGCTGTTGTAATTTGAGGCCATCACAAATCCATAAGCGCCTGCAGACATCACGGCGAGTAAATCGTTTTGGGCGATTTTCAGTGGACGATCTTTGCCCAAGAAATCTCCGGTTTCGCACACAGGGCCAACCAAGTCGTAAACACGTTCTGGTTCGTCAGACGTTTCTGTTAACGGCACTATAGCTTGCCAAGCGCTGTAAAGCGCAGGGCGAATCAGATCGTTCATTGCGCCATCGATAATGGCAAAATTTTTATGTTCGTTCAGTTTTAAAAACTCAACACGGGTTAAAAATGCTCCCGCGTTCGCAGCAATAGAGCGGCCAGGTTCAAAGACGAGTTTAAATACACGATCCCCTAAACGCTCTTTTACCGCCGCAATATACTCCGCAGGGGTTGCTGGTGTTTCGTTTTGATATTTAACTCCAAGGCCGCCACCAAGATCGAGGTGCTCGATGGTGATGCCGCGGCCAGCGAGCTCGTCAACCAAGCTTAATACGCGATCAAGCGCATCAAGGAAGGGGGATATCTCTGTCAGCTGACTACCAATATGACAATCCACGCCTTTGACTTGTAAGCCCGGCAGCGATACGGCTTTTTCATAAATACGCACCGCGTCATCAATATCAATGCCGAATTTATTGTCTTTTAACCCGGTGGAAATATACGGATGAGTTTGTGCATCAACGTCTGGGTTAACACGCAAAGACACTGGGGCAATTTTTCCCATCTCGTTCGCCACCGCACTCAAGCGTTCAAGTTCGGCTTCTGATTCCACGTTAAAACAATGGACACCTACTTCGAGCGCACGCTGCATTTCGTGCGCTTGTTTGCCCACGCCTGAAAATACACAGCGAGCGGGGTCGCCGCCAGCGGCTAACACGCGTTCAAGCTCACCTAGGCTAACAATGTCGAAGCCAGCACCTAGGCGCGCTAAGGTATTCAGTACGCCTAAGTTGGAGTTGGTTTTAACCGCAAAACACACCATGTGCGGCCACTCACCGAGCGCGTCAGTGTATGCGAGGTAAGCTTGCTCAAACGCTGAGCGTGAGTAAACGTACAAAGGAGTGCCGTACTTTTCAGCCAGTGCTGTGAGTGACACATTCTCTGCGTGTAGAGAGCCATTTTGGTAAGTAAATGCCGACATAATGAAAACCGCTATTGTTCTTGTTCTGAGTCTGGGAGGTACAGCGGCCCTTTCTGACCACAGCCTGAGGCTGTAGCCATCATAGTGACGATGAATAACATGGCCAATAATGAGGTAGGACGCATTTCGATCTCCCGTGTATTTTGCGCATTATACGGGGATTCTAGAGGGATGTCTGCGCTTCTCAGGAGGCGGTTTTTTGCCCTGTGGCTGGATGGTTCAGTACCCTCTCTAGTTTACGACGATACTGGAGATGTTTAGTTAGGTGTTGGTTGCTATATAGGGCAATGTCGTTAAGCCAAATAGGTTGATTTGCATTGTTACTGCGAATGGCCAGTATCGCGTTTCGGGCTTTGGCAAATACGCCAGACCCAAACTCTTGCTGGCTAAGTGTTTGGTTTTGCACTGTCATCACGATGGCGGAGTCGTCGGTAATGCTAGCGGTTACTTCGAGTGATGAGGTCTGTTCTGCTTCATCTGGCATGCGACGTTTTTCTTCGGAAAAGGCGTAACTTTCGGGATCCATTTTAAGTTCGGTCAAAATAAAGGGCCAGGGTTCTTGCTGGCGCTCAAGTGCCCACCGACGGTTTAAGGTGTTTATCAGTCGTAAAATGGGCACTAAGGTTGCGCGAATGTCACGGTCAGGCAACTGCTGATAATACAGTGAACCGCAGTCATCCATGACATAGACAAAGATTTTTTGTTTTTGTCGCCAGTACCATAGTTGCCACTGCTCACCTTGGGATTGCTCTAGTATCAGTCGCAAGGGGCTGACCGGTAAAGCGTGTCTATCTAGCTGCCAGCGGCGAAAGCGGCGTCTTGGTCGGGCCAACATTTTTACCAGCTCGGTGTGGTTGTCTGCGCCATGACTCACGACTTCGCCACGACGGTATTCAAGTAAGTGAAAACTCTCGCCAGTTTGCAGTAAATAAGGTGACGGCTTTGGCTGTGACATATGCAAAATTAAATCGCGGGTCAGTTGCTCTACCCGGCTTTTGATGGCGACTGCACGGACCTGACAATGACAATGCACCTGCCAGTCGGGCCAGTGGTTTGACAGTGCGTTGGAGCGGTAGTTGAGAATTTTAAGTATGGCTTGATGAATCGCTGTTTCGCCTACGAAGTGGTCAACCTGCCACTCCCCCCAGTTGCTGACCGTCACTAATTCTATCGTTTGTACTAGGTTTTCACGGCTAGAGCTGAAACCTAGAGCATCATCGCGGTTGCTTATTTTTTGCATGCCTCGACGAGAAAGCGCTTGTTGTGGATTAACGCCGGAGTTAATAAATAGATGCCACGATGTTGCGTGCTTGTGCACGGTAAAGTCGCATGATTTTTTATTGGGTGGGGCTATTTGTAGAATATCTTGTACCAGTGCTCTTAACTCGTATTGCGTAACGGGGTTATGTGTTGGATACAAAGCAATATGAGATTCACTCGTTAATAAACCGTTGCGGTGGGCAAACAATAAGATCTCAACCAAGGACGAGGATTGATGCAATACGCCTCGTGTATCACCGGGCCGCCAATTGCCGGGAATTAATTGCCATCCATCGTCGGTGAGCTTAAGCGTAATTTTTTCTTCCGTCATGTTAGTACGAATGCCCGGATTGATATCAATCGTTTTTCCCGGTTCGCTTTTAAATGCGGCGTACAAGCGATTACCCAGTACCGTCATATCTTCTTGACTGATATGCACGTCATTGGCGTGTTGTTCACTGAAGGTAATCAGGGTGCGATAGCTGTTGAGCATTTGTGTGACAAGCGCGTTGCGTTCTTTGAGTACGTCTATCGCTAACCATTGCTCGCGATTATCCAGTTCTGCCAGCAAGGTATGTGACCAGCCCCATGTGGTGATTTGGTTTTCTAACGCTTTGGTTCGCCACTGATCACGCTGAGACCCTGCAAGTTGAGTCAGTTTAATCCCGGTTTTAAAATAAAAAGAACGGCGTATTAAATCGAGTTGTTCGCTGTCTGTGCTATCGAGTTGTTTTTCAATGCGTGCCAGCATTAATAGATAGGCATCAGTATTCTCAGGGGTTGCTTCGCCACTGTGAACTTGTTTTTTCAGATCCCAAGCGAGTGGCCGGATGTGCGGATATTGAGAGGCGTATTCGCAAGTGAGTAATAATTTAAGTAGCGACTTATAGGGGTTGTCTAAGCCTTTGTTTAATTGCCAAAGACCGGCGCCAACAAATTCTCCTGCGGGAATAGTGCCTAGACTACCAACATCCAACCAATCATTGATATCGACGCTGTGGTTGTTAACCAACTCTTGCCAGCAAGATTCGGCCACGGCTTCAGAGTCTTCGGGAATAATCCACCAACGGGGTTTTTTCCCGGCAATCCAAAGGCCGCTGCGATAAAACTCGTCGAGCAATAATAGGTGCTGACTACTGCCGCAGTCTTCGCCATCGGCCGATCGGCTTTGGCCAGTCCGAAAATCTTTTAAATTCATTAAAAAGAAATGAACTTCGGTGCCCTGAGTATTGGCCCAGTGTTCAATGCGACGGCATTTTTCTTGTAGTGCTTCCAGTTGGAAGTCAGTGAGCAGTTCGTCGTGGCACACCCAAACATCTAAGTCACTGCTGCGGCTTTGCGCAATGCTGCCAAGACTTCCCATGAGATACACACCTAAGATGTTTCTTTGGCCTGGTTCTCTTGGTAGTTGTGCGCCGCGTGCCACCTGGTGCAGCGCGGTATGGTGATCGCGATCCGGCGTGAACCCCGCGATACCGCATGGAGTGTCAGGTGCTAGATACCCCGGCAAGCGTGAGCTATTAGCGTGCAATAGCAACGGCAATACATCCAGTACGATTTGCTGGCGGCTTGATAATTGTTTGCGCGCTGCCTGAAGGCGCTGGGCATTAAGCGATAAAAAGCTATTCTGCCAGCGCTCAATGCTGCTGCGGTCAGGTAATGGGGCGTTTAAAGTCATCTAATCAGTATAGATGGGTGTTTATAAAACGCTTGATGATGTCGTGAAAAGAAACAATCTAGGGCAGGTCTTAGTGATTGCAGGCTTTAGTTGTGTAAACGTTAGCCGCAGCATGACCTGCGGCTAACCTTGTTGGTTCTGAATGACTCACATCGATGAGTTATAGCAGTTGCTGACCTTCTACAAAAACGCGACTAATGCGGCCTTTGAGTGTTTTTCCTAAGGCGGGGTGATTATGGCCGCGCGATGTGAGCGTAGAGGCGGTAATCAGAGTGTCGCCTTCTGGGTCAAACAGTACGGCATTGAAGTCGCTGCCTTCAATGAGTGTTTGGTTAATTCCTAATATGTGCGCTGGAAGAGTCGATGTTGCCCGTAGTAGGGCATCTACACTTAGCTCATCTTTGTGCACCAGTGTTAGGGCGTGTGAGAAAAAGTGATCGTATTGGCTCATGCCGGATTCGGCGTCTGAGAAAGGCGCTTTTTTGGCCGACAGTTCATGCGGATGGTGATTGCTGCTGATGGCCAATTCACCGCTGGCGACGGCTTCAAGTAACGATTGTCGATCTCGCTCACTGCGCAATGGTGGCTGCACGTTGTATAGGCTGTTGTAACCGGTCACGGCATCTTCAGTGTAAAGCAGATTTGCCAGTGGCGTGTCGGCGGTAACATTGATGCCGCTTTCGCGTGCTTGTCGCAACATACTGACACTGCGACGGCAGCTAATTTGGCTAATATGCGCACGTACGCCGGTTTGCTCGATTAACAGTAAAAGTTGCGCCAGAGCAATGGTTTCGGCGGTGGCGGGGATGCCGGGCAAGCCCATGCGCGTGGCAACAGGGCCTTCGTGCATGCAACCATCGGCCGCAAGGCTGAGATCGTTCGCGGATAAAAACAGTGGAATATCATAGGTCGCTGCGTATTCCATTAAGCGGCGCACCACATAGCTGTCACGAATGGGTTGGCGTGCATTGCTCATTGCCACCGCACCAGCTTCAAATAAGGTGTACATGCTGGCCAGTTGTTCGCCTGCCAGTCCTTGGGTCATTGCACCTAAAGGGAGAACTTTTGCGTTCCCTGCGGTCGCCGCTTTATCAAGAATAAGCTTAATAACCGCCGAGGTATCCGCTACTGGTTTCGTGTTTGGCAGGCTACAAATGTGTGTGAATCCGCCGTTGATAGCCGCGCGAGTTTCGCTGGCAATGCTGCCTTTTTGGCTATAGCCCGGTTCTGGTAGGTGCCCACCAAGATCAATCAGTCCGGGAATTAGCCATTGGCCAGAGGCATTAATGCTGGTTTCAATTTCACCGGCGGCAGGGCGATGCCCTATGGCTTGGATAATGCCATTAGCGACAAACACATCCGTGACGGTGTCTGTTTGAGAGTGAGGGTCGATTACGCGAGCGTTTTCAATGTGAAGGTAGCGCATCATACAGACTCCTCTTTGCTGACGGCCTCGGTGGTTTGGCCGCTCATAGCCATCGCCATTACTGCCATACGCACGGCGATACCATAGCTGACTTGGTTCAAGATAACGGACTGCGGGCCATCGGCCACAGCGGATTCGATTTCAACGCCGCGATTGATCGGCCCCGGGTGCATGACAATGGCATCCGGTTTCGCAAAGGCGAGCTTCTCTTCGGTCAAACCATAGAGTTTGAAAAATTCACCTTCTGATGGCAGTAAGGCGTTTTGCATACGCTCTTTTTGTAGGCGCAGCATAATGACAACATCGCAATCGGCGAGGCCTTTTTTCATGTCATAAAACGGCACTGCACCCATGGATTCAATATCACATGGCAGCAGTGTGCCCGGCCCGATAACGCGGACTTCGGCAGCGCCTAACGTACGCAGTGCGTGTATTTGTGATCGGGCCACTCGTGAGTGCAATATGTCGCCGACGATGGCAACGATTTTGCCTTCGATGTCACCTTGGTGACGACGAATGGTTAGCATGTCGAGCATGGCCTGAGTTGGATGCGCATGACGACCGTCACCAGCGTTAATGATGGCGACGTTTGGTGTGACGTGCTCGGCAATAAAGTGTGCTGCTCCTGAGTCGGCATGGCGAACCACGAACATGTCGCTGTACATGGCTTCTAGGTTCCACAGGGTGTCCATTAAGGTTTCACCCTTGGACGTCGCGGAGCGGGCGATGTCGAGGTTTAAAATGTCGGCGGATAACCGTTTGGCGGCTAATTCAAAGGTTGAACGTGTACGTGTGCTGTTTTCAAAAAACAGATTTACGACGGTTTTACCACGTAGCAAGGGCACGGTTTTTACGGCTCGTTCTTGCGTACTGATAAAGGAATCCGCGGTATCTAGAATTTCAGTTAGGAGTTCGCGGCTTAGGCCTTCGGTGGTCAGGAAGTGCTTCAGACGCCCGTCTTCCGTCAATTGGACTTTGCTTGGGTCTAGCATGCTCAGGTCAGTCATCATGGGCAGTTACCGATCAAAAATAGAATTCGTTAGGCCAACGTTAGAACCATAGGTTTTGGTCCAGTGAGCTTTACCAGTTGGCCATCATTGAGTGCCAGCGTTGCTCCGCAAATATCAGGCTGAATAGGCAACTCGCGGCGGCCAATATCCAGTAGGCAGACTAAGTGAATCGTCCCTGGGCGGCCGTAGTCAAAAAGCTCATTCATCGCGGCGCGAATAGTGCGCCCACTCATGATGACGTCATCAACTAAGATGATGTCGCGATCTTCTATGCTGTCAGGCAGCTCAGAGCCTTGAACTTTGGGGTGTAAGCCATGACGGGTAAAGTCGTCACGATAAAAGCTAATGTCGAGGCTGGCGATGTCGCTGTTGCCACTGAGAGCTTCTTGCAAACGCTCAGCTACCCACACGCCGCCAGTTCGTATGCCAACAATGAGCGGGTTGTTTAGTTGTTTGTCGTCGATCATTTGTTGCAGTTGTACGGCAAGGTCAACGCAGATGAGTTCGATATCAGGTAAGTTCATTCAGTCTCTCCTGAGCGAGGATGTGCGGACATCCAGCTTTCAAGTATCAAGCGTGCAGCGATTCCGTCTACGGAGTAATCGCCGAAATTTTTGTGGCCGACGTTTTCAAGCACCATGCCCTTTGCTTCATAGCTGGTCAGGCGTTCGTCGTGAGTGTATGACGGGCGGTGATAACGTCCTTCAAGACGTTTGGCAAATTTGAGCGCGCGACGGCTCATGTCGGAAGCTGAGCCATCCATATTGAGTGGCAAGCCCACGACAAATGCATGTGGTTGCCATTCGTCGATGATTTTTTGCAGTGCGTCCCAGTTAGGAATGCCGTCTTTGGCCTTAATGGGATCGAGTGCTTCGGCGCTGTTGGTCAGGCGTTGACCAATGGCGATGCCAATACGCTGAGTGCCAAAATCAAATCCCATGGCTGAGGTGAAGCGTTCTGGTATTTGTATGGAATCAGGCATGACCGGCTTCTCCACTTAAAAACTCAGCGCTGATACCGAGCTTGCTGAGCGCCACATCGTACAGATCACGATAATCTAAGCCGAAAAGAATGTCCGGGGTCGCTTCTAGAGTTAACCACGCATTTTTTCGCAGTTCTTCGTCTAATTGCCCCGGGCTCCAGCCGGCATAGCCTAGCCCTAAGCGATAATTATGAGGCCCATTGCCTTGTGCGATGGCGGCCAGAATATCTTTGGATGAGGTGATGTGGAAGCCGTCGGCGATGCTCATGGTAGCCCCCCAGTTGCCAGCTTCTTGATGCAATATAAAGCCTTGGTCTGGGCTAACAGGGCCTCCGCTCATCATTAGGGGGGAGATATGATCAAGGCGATTGATATCAAGCTGTTCGCACACGTCTTCAAAGGTGAAGCTGGTGGGCTTGTTGAGGACTAAGCCCATCGCGCCTTCGCTGTCATGTTCGCAAAGGTAGGTAACACTGCCGCCAAACCATGAATTATCTAAACTCGGCATCGCGATCAACAGGTGGTTGCGTAGGCTGCTGAGCTGCTTCATTAATTCGATTCCGACAGGTAACGGTTGCCTTTGAACTGCCAAGTTCGGATGATCTCTAGGCGGTCGATTTCTTGTCGCATTTCATTGGTAAAAGGCGCAAAAGGTGATGCTAGGCGTACAATCCTTAAGGCGGCTTCATCCAGCACTTGTCTGCCTGAAGACTCTAACACGACGAGATCATGCAAGCTGCCGTCTGGATTGATGGAGGCGAGTATACGTAAGCGGCAACGGTCGTAACAGTTTGCCGCTTCGGCGGGATAATTGATGGCGCCGATGCGCTCGATTTTGTGTCGCCAGCCATTTACGTAATAGGCGTCAGAGGCTTTCATTGTGGAGGCAGCAGTCAAACGGCGAATGTTGGGCATGCGTGCGTATAATTGTCGCTCGGTATCCAATTTCGCTTGAAGGCTCGCGATCTCTCGGCTGCGCTCAAGAATCGATTGTTGCGGGCCATCGGGTAAATCAAGAGATAGAGTGCTTTGTTGATTTTTTTGCTGCTGCTGTTTATCGGGGCTTCTGGTCGCACTCACTAACGACGCTTTTGCTTCGGTTATTTGCTTCGGAGCCGTTGGTTTTTGTTCTTCTTGTACATTGTCGCGGATTTCGTTGGCATGGAAATCCGCTTCAACGTCGGTGGTTTGCATCTTCTTGTCGTCCAGAGTACCACTGCCTTCCTGATTCTCTTGTGCAAGAAAATCGGCGTTTTCTGGTTTGTCTTTGCTGCGGTAGCCCGCCAAAGTAACGTCTAGCGTTGAGCTAAAGGCGGGCGGATCTTCCGCCTGAAAGCTAATGCCAAGCACTATCATCGCGTGCAACATCAACGCGATGAACAGCGCGAACATCAAGCGATCATTGCTCGACACAGTGCTAGTTGCCATCGTTACTTTGGTTCTCCGGTTCAAATTCGCGCAAGTCTGCTCTTACGCCTGTGTTTTGTCCACTCTGACCTGATGTTGTTCTAGTAGAACATCGATCAATTTGGTGGCGACATCAATGCCACTATCGCGGGTGATTTCACGCACGCAGGTTGGGCTGGTGACGTTAATTTCAGTGACACAACTGCCGATCACATCTAGGCCAACAAAATAGAGGCCACGACGTTTTAATTCAGGGCCAATTTTTTCGGCGATCTCACGATCTTTATCCGACAGGGCTTGTGTGACACCGCGTCCGCCAGCGGCCAGATTACCACGAGTCTCACCACTTGCAGGAATACGAGCTAAACAGAAAGGCACAGGCTCGCCATTAATCATTAAAATACGCTTATCGCCGGTGGTGATTTCAGGGATAAATTTTTGCGCCATGATTTGTTGTTGGCCGTGATTGGTGAGCGTCTCAATGATGACGCTGAGATTGGGATCGTCTTCTTTTAAACGGAAAATAGACGCGCCACCCATGCCATCTAGGGGTTTGAAAATAACGTCGCCGTGCTCGCTATGGAAGGCTTTAAGTAAGTCTGGGCGGCGGCTGACGATGGTGGGCGACATAAGATCAGCAAACTCAGTGGCGAACATTTTCTCATTGCAGTCACGTAAACTTTGCGGACTGTTAGCGACTAATACGCCGTCTTGCTCGGCGCGTTCAAGAATGTATGTGCTGTAAATAAACTCACCATCAAAGGGCGGATCTTTGCGCATGATGATGATGTCAAGTTCACCCAGTGGCTGATCGATTGCCTCACCAAGATCGTACCAATGGTCGGGATCCATCTGAACTTTTAATGGTGCCATGCGGCCAAATGCCTTGCCATACTGAACAGATAAATCGGCTTGTTCCATGTACCAGAGTTCGCAGCCTCGTTCTTGCGCCGCGTTTAATAAGGCGAGTGAGGTGTCTTTTTTGAAGCTGATGTCGCCGATAGGGTCCATGACAACGCCGAATTTTATCGTCATTTTATCTCCAGTAGCCGGAAAGTGAGAAATGGCCCTCAGTGTACATTATGCGCCGCCCGAATGGAGCTGCTTTTAGTCGGGTTCCCTAGCCTGCCCCGATAATGTGTGATACAAAAGCGGAAACATCCCGGATTTCCGGGGCGCGGCAGTCAGATTCTTCTTTGGCCGCCGGGGGCTCGTCCTAGTCTGAGGCTTAAGTCACAGAAAGTTCAGACGGTATAGAGTAAAAATAACTAAAGAATATTGGATGGTGAAGGCCTGTCGTATGGACGATAATTTTCAAGATGTAAAAGTCATGGTGATCGACGACAGTAAGACAATTCGGCGCACTGCTGAGACCTTGCTGAAAAAAGTAGGCTGTGAAGTTATTACGGCGACAGATGGCTTTGATGCGCTGGCAAAAATCGCTGACACTGATCCGGATATCATTTTTGTCGATATCATGATGCCTCGTCTCGATGGCTACCAGACGTGCGCACTGATTAAAAACAATTCTAAGTTTAAATCTACCCCGGTGATTATGCTGTCCAGTAAAGACGGTCTTTTCGATAAAGCAAAAGGTCGAATTGTTGGTTCAGATGAATATCTGACTAAGCCATTTAGTAAAGAAGAGCTGCTCGGTTCGATCCGTCAGCACGCCAAATAATCAGCGTATTTAAAGGGGAAAAGCATGGCGCGCATTCTGGTGGTAGATGACTCACCGACGGAAACTGAAGCGTTTCGTTCGGTTTTGGAGAAAAACGGCCACGAAGTGCTTAATGCAGAAAACGGCGCTGATGGTGTAGCTATGGCTCGCCAAGAACTGCCGGATTTAGTGTTGATGGATATTGTGATGCCTGGCCTTAATGGTTTTCAGGCAACCCGTCAGCTAACCCGCAGTCCAGAAACCAAAAACATCCCAGTAGTGATAGTGACGACCAAAGATCAAGAAACGGATCGTGTTTGGGGTAAGCGTCAGGGTGCGTCTGGGTATTTAGTTAAACCGGTTTCTGAGTCTCGATTGTTATCTGAAATTGGTGCTTTGTTAGCAACGGAAGACGAGTAAAAATATGACTCCTTATGCCCTGCTACAGGATATGGAAAGTCGCAGTCGGCGTTTTGCTTCGCCGTTGCCTCAGCAGGTCGAAACGGTCTCAACGTGGCGCGGTATCGGCTTTATGCTCGGTGGTGAACAATACGTTGCTCATATGGCTGAGGTGGTTGAGATTCTTCAGCTGCCTAAAGTGACACGAGTGCCGGGTGTGAAAAGCTGGGTGCTTGGCATTGCAAATGTGCGCGGACGTATGGTGTCTGTGATGGATCTAAACGGAGTGCTGGGGTTTCCTTCGAAAGGTAATTGGCGCAGCCAGCGTGTTCTCGTTATTGAGCATAACGATTACCTAACGGGATTGGTTGTGGATGCCGTTTTGGGTATGCAGAGCTTTCCGGTGGACCGTGAAAGTGAGGCCGAAAATGTGAGTGACGGCCTGAAAACCTTTGTGACTAAAGCGTTTGAACGTGATGGGCGCGCTTGGTCAGTGATGGAATTTGAAGCACTGCTTCAATCACCAGAGTTTCTTGATATTGCCGTTTAAAGCGGCAAAGAAAATAATAACAATTCTTTGGTCTGAATTTCGGGCCATACAGCATGCAGCGAGTTGGAGAAGACGGCATGAGTGAAAATACAGTAAAAGCAAATGAAGGGAGCAATATCGCCCTCTTAGGGTTTATGTTTGCTTTTCTTCTAGCGTTTATCGGGATCACAATCTGGGTCAACCTCCTAGCTAATAAGGATGAGAACCATATTGAACACGCGGGTGAGTTACGCGTTTTGTCTCAGGAACTGGCAAAGAATGCCGTGGAGGCGGCGGGCGGTAAGCCTGACGCATTCGGGCAGTTGCGTGAGGCGCGTGATAATTTTGATATGCGTTGGGGATATCTGCTATCAGGCAGTGAAGAGCTAGATTTATCGTCTGCGGATGCCGCTCAGGATTCTGGTGTTCAAACAACATGGTCTGCTGTGAAAGCTGATGCGGATCAGATTGTACGTTCTGAAGAAATCATTCTTTCTGTTCACGAGGTAGCGGCATTGCTTGCGGAAACGATTCCGCAGCTTCAGGTCGAATACGACGAAATCGTTGATATTCTACTTGAAAGCGGTGCGCCAGCAGAGCAAGTTGCAGTTGCACAGCGTCAGTCTTGGTTAGCGGAACGTATCGTGCGCTCGGTAAACAAAGTGCTGGCGGGTGGTGATGATGCCGTGATGGCGGCGGATGCGTTTGGTCGTGATGCTTCTTTGTTCGGTCGAGTATTGGACGGCATGATTCAAGGCAATATCGCGATGAACATCTCGCAAGTAACGAATGAAGAAGCGGTATATGCACTGGCGGAAGTTGCTGAACTGTTTGAGTTTGTATCGGGGTCGGTGGATGAAATTCTAGAAACCTCACCAGAACTTTTCCAAGTGCGTGAAGCGTCAGACAATATCTTTCAAAATTCTCGTATCTTGCTTGAGCAGGCATCGAACTTAACCAACAACATTCAAGAAAACGCTGAACAGCGTAACTTGTATCAGTATGTCGGTTACGCCTGTGCGGCACTTGCTTTACTACTTTTGATAGTTTTGGGTAATAAATCCTTATCTGAAACTCGTCGCCGTGAAGAAGAAGCGCAAGATCGTGAAAAAGACACTCGTGATACTAACGAGCAAAACCAAGTCGCGATTTTACGTTTACTTGATGAAATTGCTGACCTTGCTGATGGTGACTTAACGGCCTCGGCAACGGTAACCGAAGACTTTACGGGGGCGATTGCAGACGCAATCAACTTCGCCATCGACCAGATGCGCGTCTTGGTATCCTCGATTAACGATACGGCAGTTCAAGTATCGTCGGCCGCTCAAGAAACTCAGGCAACAGCGATGCATCTTGCTGAAGCGTCTGAGCACCAAGCGCAAGAAATCGCCGGGGCATCTGCTGCAATTAACGAAATGGCGGTGTCGATTGACCAAGTATCGGCAAACGCTTCTGAATCGTCGGCGGTTGCTGAGCGATCGGTTGCGATCGCTAATAAAGGTTCTGAGGTTGTACAGTCAACCATCAGTGGTATGGATAATATCCGTGAGCAGATTCAAGAAACTTCTAAGCGTATTAAACGTTTGGGTGAATCCTCGCAGGAAATTGGTGACATCATTTCTTTGATTACCGATATTGCCGACCAAACTAACATTCTTTCTTTGAACGCTGCGATTCAGGCATCGATGGCGGGTGACGCTGGTCGAGGCTTCGCGGTTGTTGCGGACGAAGTACAGCGTTTGGCAGAACGTTCTGCAGCAGCAACCAAGCAGATCGAAGCGCTGGTTAAAACGATTCAGAATGATACCAATGAAGCGGTTATCTCAATGGAACAAACGACCACGGAAGTGGTACGTGGTGCTCGCCTAGCGCAAGACGCTGGTGTTGCTCTGGAAGAGATTGAGAGCGTATCGAACAACTTGGCTGAATTGATTCAGAATATCTCGAACGCGGCGCGTCAGCAGGCATCGTCTGCGGGTCATATTTCTAATACGATGAACGTTATTCAAGAGATTACATCGCAAACGTCTGCCGGTACCACGGCGACGGCGAAATCGATTGGTAACTTGGCAGAAATGGCGAACATGCTTCGTGAGTCTGTTGCTGGCTTTAAACTGCCAGAGTCGGGCCTTATGTCTGTTCATTCTGGAATCGACGACGAGCAGGACGCGCTCTGAAGCGCGTCGACCCTTGTTGGGTTGAGCTATGAGTCAATCTATTCGTAATGGCCTAAGTACTGTTCCTGAATTGGACGATGTTCAATTCACGCGTTGGCAGGGTTTGTTGGAGGAGCGTACGGGTATGTATATGCCAATACAGCGTCGCTCTTTTTTGCAAACGAGTCTTGGTTTACGCATGTTGGAACTGGGCTTACGCGATTATAGTGAGTACTTTCAACAGGTGACTCAAGGCCCTAGTGGCGCTATTGAATGGTCCACATTAGTGGACCGACTGACAGTTCAGGAAACACGGTTTTTTCGTGACCCTGATGCCTTGTCATTTGTTGAAGAGTTTATTCGCGGCATCACGTCATCATTAATTGAACATGATGAGTCGCTTGAAATTTGGAGTGTCGGTTGCGCATCGGGTGAAGAACCTTACACGCTGGCGATGATTGCTGAGCAAATGCTCGGTTCGTTAGGGATGAGTTATTCAGTCACGGGTACTGATATTTCTACCATCGTTTTGCGCAAAGCCCGCAGCGGTCGTTATCCGTTACGTGCGCTAGAGCGCATTCCTATTAAGTTTCATAGTTGGGCCGTTCAGCCGTTATCGTCACAGCAGCTGGAAGTGTCGAGCAAAATACGTAAGCGTTGCTGCTTTAGTCAGGTGAATGTTCTGAACTTGAAGAACAGCCCGTTGCAATCGCAGCACATTATATTTTGCCAGAACGTATTAATTTATTTTCGTCGTTGGCGTCGTCGTGAAATCCTCGACGCCTTGGCGCAACGACTTGCTCCTGGTGGCCTTTTGGTTTTGGGCTTGGGAGAAATGGTCGACTGGAAACATCCGTTATTAGAGCCGGTACATAGTGGTCAAGTAACTGCTTTTGTACGTAAGCAATCCACGTCGTCAGGGGAGAGTACAAGGCGATGAGTCAGGACTATATCGCTCTGGAATGGGTGAAAGGGGAAATCAAAGAAACTTTGCTACAGGCACAGCAATCGCTGGAGGCCTATGTCGAGCATCCCCAAGATAGAAGCCGACTGAGATTCTGTCTGAGTTACCTCCATCAGGTGCATGGCACTCTGCAGATGGTGGAATTCTATGGCGCAGCCTTGCTCGCCGAAGAGATGGAAGCAGTCGCTCTAGCCTTGACCGAAGGGCAGCTTGCGAGTGAGCAAGACGGGCTTGAAGTGTTAATGCAGGCGATTATTCAGCTGCCGCATTATCTTGAGCACGTAAAAGTTGGACGCCGTGATTTACCGGTTGTTTTACTGCCTATTTTGAATGAGCTTCGCTCAACTCGAGGAGAGAATTTTCTTTCTGAGACGTCATTGTTTACGCCGCATATTGAACACAATACGCCGCTTTCAGGTATTCAAAAAAATCAATTTACTCAGGCTAATTTTTCTCAGTGGTTGCGAAAAACACGTCAGATGCTGCAGGCGGCAACGCTACAGTTGCTGCAAGATAAAGAACCTGAGTTAGCCAAACATTACATCAATAAACTGTTTGCACGCTTGAATAAAACCATGGGCGGTACGCCTCAGGGGATTATTTGGCTGCCTGCGTTGGCGTTCAGCGAATGGCTTATGAAGCAGGACGCTTTACCTAAGAGTGCTAAGGTATTGCTGCGCCAACTTGATCAGTTATTGAAACAAGATTTGGATAAAGGCGTGGCGGTAATTAATCGTCCTCCGGCTGATCAGTTACTGAAAAATTTATTGTTTTACGTTGCTCGAACAGAAGCGCGTGGTGAAGCCATTCGTTTGGTTCAAAAACGTTTCCGTCTTGCTGAAGCTCTGCCAAGTGCTGAAGACATGGACGTTGATAGCAGTGCGATGAGTGCGGGTTCTGACGCCATTGGCAGTGCCTTGACGGCCTTGATTGAAGAAATTTCCACCGTTAAAGATGACCTTGATCAGATTGTTCGAGGTTCTCAAGAGCGTGAACCTGCGCTAGAAAGTGCTCGCCTAACCTTGCGCCAAATTGCCGATACTATGGGTATGCTAGGCCTTGGGATGCCGCGTAAAGTGATGCAAGAACAAGAAAGCACATTGGTGTCTATGATCGAATCTGGTCAGGCCGATGACAGCGACTTATTAGATGTTGCCGGTGCATTGCTTTATGTCGAAGCGACGCTGAATGGCATGTTACGCGACGGCGATATGAGCCGCAACGCGACCGACAGTGCGATGTCTGATGCACAGCATGCCGTACTTCGTGAAGCTCGTAACGTACTTGAACAAGTCAAAGATTCTGTTGTTGCGTATATGGCGCATCAGTGGTCAACAGATAAGTTAGAGGGTGTTCCTGAAATGCTGCATAGCATTGAGGGGTCGTTGAATATGGTGCCGCTGCCTCGAGTGGCACATTTGTTGGCCGACTTATCTAGCTTTATTCATCAGGCATTATTGTCTGATCGTCCTGCTCCTGAGTGGGGTGTGATGGATATGGTCGCGGAAGTATTGAGCGGTATTGAATACTACCTTGAACGTTACTCGGATCAAGCTCGTAATACAGATACTGCACTGCTAGAGCGTGTTGAAGAGACCCTCGCCAAATTGATGCAGTTGTGCAGTATCGCGACCGATTCCGACAGCGGCATGAATGATGATTTGCCTGAAGAGTTGCAGGGTGAGTTTGGCGATAAATCTGTTGCTATTACGAGTTTTACTGACGCACTGGGCCTTTCGTCTGAGGTCGATGATGCTGAACTGCCCGAACTTGAAGTCAACGAAGAAGACAGTAGCAATACGTTAGCGTCTGCCCATGTCGATAGTGTGATTGAGGTCGATGAAGATGATGACCTCATTGATGATGAAATTATCGAAGTCTTCCTCGAAGAAGCGGATGAAGTCATTGAAACGCTGAATGAGTACTGGCCTAAATACAACGCCGATCATTCAGATATGGATGCCTTAACCACGGTACGTCGTTCATACCACACCCTCAAGGGCAGCGGGCGAATGGTACGTGCTGGGGATGTGAGTGAGTTGGCTTGGGCGGTTGAGAATATGTTCAATCGCGTGCTGGATAATACGATTGATGTATCTCCTGAACTCGTCACGTTTGTTGATCTTATTAATGAGCAGTTGCCCGGTTTAGTGGAAGATTTTCGTCAGCAACGTGCGGCCTCAATCGCGGTAAAACCGCTTGAAGAGTACGCATTGGCGTTGGCGGATGGCAATACTCCAGAAACATTGCCGTCTCTTGAACTGAACGCTGCGGATGATTCGCTTCACGTTGTCACCGTTGAAGAAGTAGACGCCCCAGAGTCCACTGAACGAGAGCAAAACGTTGGGTTAGACCAAGGTGTTGAGCTAGAACAGGACAGTGAAGCACTGAATGCCGTGTTCGAAAATACGGATTTTGATGCGTCAGATGTTGCCGGATTGGAGCTCAACGAATTAATTGCTGACAGTATCCAGGTCGAAGGCGTTAACGAGCATCATGAAGATGACGATGATCGCTTGGCTTTGTTGGATATTTTTATCGCCGAAGCTGAGTCTCATTTATCTGTGGTTGATGGGTTTGTGGAAGAGTCTCGTGGAGGCTCTTACACCAATCAAATTAGCGATGATGTTCAACGAGCTTTGCACACGCTTAAAGGCAGTGCTCATATGGCGGCGATCACGCCATTAGCAGATGTTGCATCACCACTGGAAAAACTGGTTAAAGAATTACGCGGTTATCAGCAGCCAAACAGCCCAGAGTTGGTTGAATTGCTAGAGCACAGTGCCGCCGTATTGCGTGGTTATTTAACGTCGGATCAACTGCAATCTCTCACCGAAATATCTGAGGCGGATGCGCTCCTAGAGCGTATACAGGGTATTGAACAAAGCCAATTGGCGCATTTGCACCATGGTGAAGCGCCAGTGGGTGCGACTCCTGAAGCTATTAATACTTTCTTGGCATCGGGTATGGACTCGTTACTCCTTGCCGATGAGCTGTTACAAAAGTGGCGTGATGAAGATCGCGTTGAGGTCTTAGATGCATTAACCAGCGACTTGGCTGGTGTGTCAGAAGCCGCTGCGCGCGTTGAGCTTGCGCCAGTACAGCAAATGGCGGATGCCCTGCATGATTTTTATGCGGCAGCTCGTCGAGTATCCGCGCACCCTGAAGAAGAGTTAGTGGCGTTCGCTTCTGAGGCGCACGAAGAATTGTTGAATTTGATGGACTACTTGGCGGCGGGCCAAGATCTGCCCGATGTTACTGAGACGGTTAACAGCATACGTCAGTGGAATTTCGAGCAGGCCACTAATGAGGCACCCGCTACCCAAGATGAAGAAGATCAAATTACTCTGGCCGATGTACCTACCGAGAATGTTGCAAGTGATTCGTCGGAGAGTAGTGAAGGCGAGACTCAAAGTAATACTGTAAGCAATAGTACAGATACGTCTTGGATGCCTAGCGATGAAGCCTCACAGCTAGAACAGGCGGATATCGAGGAGCAAGAGGACGACATGATCCTCGATATATTCCTCGAAGAAGCTGAAGAGATTTCTGAAGCCATTGAATCTATTTTACAAAAGTGGGAAAGCTCTCCAGACGATCTACTTCCTGTTGCAGAGTTGCAGCGCGAATTGCACACCATGAAAGGTGGCGCCCGCATGGCCGAATTGCCTGAGGTTGCGGATCTTTGTCATGAAATAGAAACACTCTACGAACGCCTGAATGATGGTGTGGTAGAACGAGATGCAATGACTATGCCTCTGTTGCAGCGCTCTCATGATCATCTCGCATCGCAGCTTCAAAGTGTTCGTACCGGTAATGCACCGGCGGATGCCGACTTGCTTATCGAGGAGTTAAAGGCCGCAGCAAAGATTCCGTTAACTCATTCACTAGAAGAGCAAGATACCGCGGCAGAAAGCCGCGTTACGCCAATTCAGTCTGAGTCAGCGGATGAAAGTGATCGCGAAATCGTCACCATCTTCTTAGAAGAAGCCGCCGAGCTGATGGAAAACTTGGACGAAGCGATTATCAGCTGGCGCACCGATACCGCATCACGAGTGTCCCCGGATGAAATACTTCGAGTGCTTCACACGCTCAAAGGTGGCGCACGCTTAGCTGGCTTATCGCGTATTGGCGATACCACACACAACTTTGAGTCGGACATTCTCAAGGCGATCAGTCGTGAAGGTAATACTCGTTATGATGATGCGTTTTTTGGGCATTTGAACCAGCGTCAGGAAACACTACAAAGCCTGATTGATGAAGCTGAAAACTTACTAAGCAGCGAAGGTGTTTTAGTACTGGGTGAAAAAGAGCTGGTTGTTGATGCTCGCGAACCTGAATCTACTGCTGCTGATCTCGATGGCGACACAAGGTTAGATAATCCGAACGATGAGATAACGTCTCTTGATCAAAGCGCCGTTGAAGGCGATACGCAAGAATCTCAAACCTCGGTCGCCATGCTGAACAGCAGTAATAACGTTACCGAACGAAATGCGCAAACGCCGGCTGCTTCAACGTCGGCATCAACGTCGGCATTAACGCAATCACGTAAAGCACCGACAGAGCTGGTTAAGGTCTCTGCGGATTTGCTTGATAGCTTAGTGAACCTTGCGGGCGAAACTGCGATTGGCCGTGGGCGTCTTGAAGAACAGGTTAGTGATTTCTCTCACACGTTAGGTGATATGGATCAGACGATTGATCGTCTGCGAGATCAGCTTCGTCGTTTGGATCTAGAAACTGAAGCTCAAGTGTTATTCCGTCAGGATCGACAAGGCCCGAGCTATGAAGAATTCGATCCGCTAGAAATGGACCGTTACTCGGCGATTCAGCAGCTGTCACGGGCCTTGGTTGAATCAGCTTCTGACTTGCAGGACTTAAAAGAAACACTGGCGCAAAAGACTCGTGATGCTGAAACCTTGTTACTGCAGCAAAGCCGAGTGAACAGCGAGCTTCAAGAAGGTCTGATGAAGACTCGAATGGTGCCTTTCCAGCGCCTCGTCCCGCGCTTACGTCGTATTGTTCGCCAAGTCAGCCTAGAGCTGAACAAGCAGGTGGATCTTCGAGTTAACAACGCCGACGGCGAGATGGATCGTACTATCTTAGAGCGCATGATCTCTCCGCTTGAGCACATGGTTCGAAATGCAGTGGATCACGGCATCGAAAACACGGAAGGGCGAGTGGCGGCGGACAAGTCGGCGACCGGCAATATCGAGCTTGATATCCGTCGCGATGGCGGTGACGTTGTATTGACCCTTCGTGATGACGGTCGGGGTATTAACCTTGATGCTGTGCTTAAAAAAGCACGCGAACGAGACCTGATTGCTGAAGATGCGCAGCCTTCTGATTACGAAATAATGCAGTGCATCCTTCAGCCAGGCTTTTCAACCGCAGAAGTGATTACCCAGATTTCAGGGCGTGGCGTCGGAATGGATGTCGTTAGCAGTGAAATAAAGCAGATGGGCGGCACGGTTGAGATCCGTTCTGAACGTGGCGTTGGTACTGAATTCGAAGTACGCTTGCCGTTTACCGTATCGGTTAACCGCGCACTCATGGTACGTATTGGTGAAGATTTATACGCTGTTCCTTTGAATAACATTCAAGGTATTGTGCGCGCTTCAGTGCCTGAATTGCAGCGTCTATATGATCAGCCAGAATCTGAGCGACTGTTTAATTACGCCGGTCGTGACTACCAGCTAGGGTACCTCGGTGCCATGCTGGATGATGACTCTAATCCTAAAATCACCGGTCAGCACATGCCTCTGCCACTCTTGCTCGTTCGTGGCCAAGTACCGTTCGCGTTGCAAGTAGATAGCCTGCTGGGATCGCGCGAAATTGTGGTGAAGAGTTTGGGGCCACAATTTGCCGGTGTTCGTGGTATATCTGGTGGCACCATTCTTGGTGATGGTAGTGTTGTTGTTATTCTTGATTTGCCAGCCATGATTCGTACTCATACCAGCCTTGAATATCAGCAAGCACGCGCGCTGGATCATCAAGCGGCGGTTGCTCGTCATGAGCAAGAGAAGCGTTTACCGAAAGTTATGGTGGTCGATGACTCCGTAACGGTGCGCAAAGTAACGACCCGTTTATTGGAGCGTCACGGTATGGAAGTGCTGACCGCGAAAGACGGTATGCACGCCATGGAAGTGCTGCAAGACCACAAGCCAGATGTGATGCTGTTGGATATTGAAATGCCACGTATGGATGGTTTTGAAGTGGCTTCGCTGGTGCGTCACGATGAGCGCTTAAAAGACGTGCCGATTATTATGATTACGTCTCGTACGGGGGATAAACACCGCGAACGTGCCATGAGTATTGGGGTGAATGCTTACATGGGTAAACCATTCCAAGAAGATGCGTTGCTGGAAAATATTAATCACTACTTGGGGCAAGAGGTAGACTGAGTGCCGTCACCTCGAGTAGCGGTACTGACCAGTGATTTATTACAGCAGCATGTGTTAAATGACACTTTGCGGCGTCTAGGTTTTCAAGTCGTGTTAAATACGTCGCCGCAGCGAGTAGATAATGCGCAGCTGACCGATCTCAATACGGATGTTTGGCTGGTTAATCTCAATGATGACGACGACTTTGATGATGAACTAGACACCTTACTGCATGGTGATATCCCAGTCTTAATCGGCATGGATGAAGCGCCACAAAAGACATGCACCACATTCTTGCGCTGGGAAAAAAAGCTACTTACAAAATTACGTGATTTAACTCATAGTCCTGCGCCTGCTGCGCCGGTAACAGATGCTATTGCGGATAAAGTAATCGGGCGTGATATTCCTCTGCCGAGAGAGTTCAGAGAATATAGCGGTACGGAGCCGTTGCAGATTTGGGTATTAGGTGCCTCCCTTGGCGGCCCTGAAGCCGTAAAAGAGTTTTTGGATGCACTGCCTGAGGGGTTACCGGTAGCTTTTGTTTATGCACAGCATATTGATCCCAGATTTGAACAGGCACTTTGCCAGGCCGTAGGCAGGCACAGTGCGTACAAACTTAAGAATATTGAACACGGCGCGTCATTAAATATAGGGGATGTGCTGATATCCCCGGTTGCTCATACCTTTGATATTGCTGGTATGAATTGTTTAAGTGTAAACACCGAAGCGTGGGAAGGGCCCTATGGTCCCTCTATTGACGGTGTAATTGACAAAGTAGCGCGTTACGCAGGTTCGCGCTTCGGCTGTATATTATTTAGTGGTATGGGCAGTGATGGTGCCGAAAGCATTATCTCGGTACCTGAAGGGCAGCCACTATGGGTGCAATCCCCGGATACTTGTGGTAATTCGTCTATGCCAGAAAGCGCGATTGGCACAGGACGAATTACCTATGTTGGCGATCCGTATCAACTGGCATTGCAACTGGTACAAAACGTGAAACTGAAATGGAAAAAAGAGCATGAGTGAAGTCTCCGTGACGACCCAAGAAGAAAAACCAAGTGAACTTGATTGTTTATTGGTGCCGTTGAAAGATCGAAACCTGATCATGCCGAACGTAACCGTCGCGGAAGTCATCCCTTTCTCACACTTGTTAACCACTAATGCCAGTACTGAGTGGGTGCTCGGCCGTTTAGACTGGCGCGGCACCTTAGTGCCTGCGATTTGTTATGAGATTCTTAATGGCCAACCGTCTCCCGCGCCAAATCCGGATGCACGATTTATTATCGTCAATAATGGCAGCCAAGGCAGCCCTATCCCGTTTTATGCCATCTTGGTTCAAGGTATACCGCGCTTGATGCACCTCCAAGAGACTGACCTACAGCAGGTGGATGCGATGGGTATGGGACCGCTTGATAAAGTTGCTGTGAATATGGAGGGGGTGACAGCCATGATTCCTAACCTTGAGTTATTAGAACAGTACGTGACATCGACGGTTTGAAGTTTTGTGTCTGCCGCTTACTGAGTTATATTGCACGGCTGAACTTGTTGGAGTGATATATGTTTCGGTCGTTACGGGCACGATTCCAGAAAAAAGATATTGATATAGGAGAGTACCGAGACAATCCTCTTGAACTCTACTATAAAAGCACCGGCCCTTGGGTGATAGATATCCCTGTATCACACTACCGTTCTAATTTTCTTGGCTTTCGAGTAGATAATAACCCGCTGGTCAAAATGCTTTTGTCCGAAGACAAGACATATGACTCTAGCGCAGTACATCGTTTCTACGATCAGTTTCAGCCGACGACCGTTGGTGATGTTCTTAATATTGAAACTAGTAAAGTAGCTTCATTTCCTGCCATGTCAGCAGTGATGCCATGGTGGACTAAAACGCCTGAAGCTCGTCTAGCGCAAGTTTGTATAAACATTGACCAGAAACCCTATCTTGGCAAAGAAGCTCATGGCCTAGGTGCTGAGGAGGGAAAAGACTATGGTTGGCACTATTTTGGCCCTGTTTCAACGGCGGTTGGCATCACGGAGTTTGAGCGACAGCGCTCTGTGTTTGATAGCATTCGCACACGTGGATACCAGCCAACGTCCTTTTTGCATATCCATGGTGAATTTCTTATTCAGGGTGCCAATTGGGTGTGGGTTAATTTGGGCGGGAAGCATCGTTTTAACGCCTTAGCAGCACTCGGTTATACCTCTATGACGGTTTCGGTGAAAAACAAATACGGTCCTGCGTTTGTTCGTCGAGAAGATGTTGATTCTTGGCCTAATGTTGTGAATGGTTTGTTTGATAGAGAAGAGGCATTAAAAATTTTTGATCAGTTAATGCTGGGGCGTGATGCGATATGAGGGTAGCCATTATCAATGATACCCGTACAACTCATCACTTCGGCTGCATGCTGGTAATGGAGAATTTATGTCGGTTATTAGTAGAATCCGGTGCGACGATCGAATGGACTTGGCCAGTCAGTGTAGATTGGCGCAAGCACAAAGAAAAAATTAAGGCGATGCCTGACGTTGATGCGATTATCATTAACGGAGAAGGCACTATCCACCATAATTTTGAGCGACGCTTTTCACAAGCTTTGATTGATTTTGTGGTGTTTTCCAACGAGCAACTTAAACGTCCCTGCTATGTGTTGAATGCTACTTTGCATGCGAATAACAATGAGGCCTATACCGCTCTTTCGTGTGCTCGTGCAATATATGTACGTGATAAAGGCAGCCTTACTGAACTCCAAAATCAAGGCAAGCTTACTGGTTCTTATGTCCCAGACTTAACATTTGCAGCGAATAAAGCTCACTCTAGTGATCTAGATAAACGTGGTGATCTGCTTGTAGTGGACAGTGCTGTTAAGGGCGACAATCTTTTATTGTCAAACTTTGCACAAACCAATGGACTAGACTTTCGCTCAATGGTCGTTGCCAGACCTTCCAATGCCCGGTTTTTGAGAAGTCCAAGGCCGTGGGTGAAAAATGTCATTCGTTGGCTAAAAACAGATCGAGACATCAGTACTCAACCGTCGAGTTACATTGCTGATCTTAACCGCTATCGCGGTGTAATCACTGGTCGCTACCATACCGTCACCATGTGTTTGAAAAATCGAATTCCATTTTTAACACTGGAATCAAATACGCCTAAAATTCGCTATTTATTAGGTGATGTATTGGGTGATGCCTCACGCTCGGTATCTGCGGAAGATTTGAGTACTGTTACATCATCGGGCGTGAAGCCATACTCTTCAATAGAGCTTGAAGCTATTAGCATTTTTACATCTGAGGCTGAATTCGCCATTGCTAACATGATTTCAAATATTATAGCGGACATTAAAGGCGGCGCTCGCGGAGATTTTAGGTACTAGGATGCTGCGTCGTAATTGGCTAAGAACAGCCCGCGCTATTTTGAGCGTGCACCGAATCTCTGCGGCGCAAGCTATTCCTCCTCGGCACCTGCTGGATGCTTTGGGGGCGGCGTCAGGGCAGCTTAATTTAACCTCTTTAAACCTTGAGTCTGTCAATTTTGGCGGGGTGAATAATCAGGGGATGTTTCTTCATTATTCTGATTACTCCAAGCAGCCGATGGCGTTGTCCAAACTACAGAGGCAATCATTGGCAAAGCGAGAATATCGCTTTATGACATGGTCTACCTCGAATCAATTGAAACTGACTGCTGACCCCGTATGTCTTCAATCTGTCACTGATCAGCTAGGGGTCTTAAGTAGTTCATTCCTGTCACAACCAAAGGACTATTTACCTTCCGCGATTCATAGTCTTCACTACCGCATGCGACACACTGGTGAATGTTTACCGTTACTGGGAAGTCATGATGAACTTCGTACTGAGGTTATTCCAGATACGGCCATTAGATCTATCTTGCATCATCTGGTAAGTGAGTCTGACCCCGATAAAGCACGTCAATTTTTAACGACGTATATTCAAGCACGAACTCCCGTGTTAGGAGTGAAATTATCAAATAAAATCGAATCGTTGGCAGAGTTCTATTTGTCTAACTGGCGTGCTTTATATGATCAAGAACAAGGCTTAGTTCATGGCGACTTTAAACGCCAAAATATTTTGGCCGTATCGGAGCATGATTATCGTTTGATTGATCTTCAATATTATTTGATTGGAATTTCTAGCTGGGACTTAGCATTTTTCTATTCAAAATTTGAGGAAGGCTTCGTTTATATTCTTAGTCATTTTCGTGGCGAAAATCGCCTCTATAATACATCCGATGAAGGTTTGTTTGTTTTTTTATACATTGTTGCTGTTTTATTAAAAATTAAGCGTAAGCATAAAGATAAAGTGATACGGCTTAAATTACGCCCCGCTATTGAGTATTTAAAGGATTTACAGGGAAATGATTGATCGTAAGCGCCGCATGGGAATCGTTGTTACGAGCTTAATGGGTGCGGGTACTGAAAAAACAATTTTGACATTGGCAGAGTCTTTAGCAAAAGAAGGTTGTGATGTTGATTTATACATTCTGCGTCATCACTGCGATTATACACCTGCAGAGGGGGTAAATTGTATTTGGTTAAATACCACCTCAAATCGTGAAGCACGTGCTAAATTGACAGCTGAAATTCAGCGTCGTGGCGTTAACTACGATCTTTTTGTTATTAGTAATGCTAAGTATTTTGATGCTGTACCTGTGACCCATAAAGTATGCTCTTTGCATATTACCCCCACGGCATGGATTCAGGATGGCCCTAAGTGGAAGTTTTGGAGCCGTGGTCGAAAACTGAAAAATCTCCGGAAAAAATTTCGTCACAAAACCGTTATTGCTTTATCTGGCGGCATTCGTAATGACTTGGAGAATAACCTTGGCGTTCCTGCAAGTAATGTTATTGAGATTGTAAACCCCTTCGATATCACTCAGATACGTGAAGCGGCAAAAGAAGCAGGCCCGATACCTGAAGGTCGTTATATTGTTTCTATTGCGTCACTCAATAAGCGTAAGCGTCATGCCGATACGATCAAGGCCTTGGTGAAAATACCTCAGACAGATGTGTCCCTAGTGATTGTTGGCAGGGGTAAAGAAGAAGAGAGCTTACGTCAGCTTGCAAGTGATCTCGATATTGTTGATCGCGTAATATTTTGGGGGTGGGATGCGAACCCTTACCGCTTACTTCGTCATGCCTCTGTGTCGGTATTAGCATCGGAGGCGGAGGGGTCACCCAGAGCATTGATTGAATCCTTACTCGTGGGCACACCGGCGGTTGCCTCAGACTGTCCATCCGGCCCATCAGAGATACTCACGGGATCATTAGCGCCTTATCTAACGCCTGTTGGTGATATTCAGGCGTTAACGAATGCGATAGAGCTAGCACTGAATACGTACCCCGATATTCCTAGCGAGATAGCCCGTCGCTTTGATTCGGCAGTCGTTGCTAAGCAGTATATTCAGCTGGCAGACTCTTTATCCGTAGATTGATAACATGCGGACATAAGTAAGCTTATAACGATCAAGAACAGAGTTAATGAGGTTGCTCTGATCGATGGTGTATTCGTGAGGCCGTTCATAAGGTAAATCGATGATGCAGCGGCTAACGCTAAGCCTACGGGCTTATTTAAGTGGCGTAATCCATAAATCAAAGGCTGCCAGCTGAAGAGCAAAAATAAAAGCCCAAGCGGGATTCCCATCCAAGTAATAGCATTAATAGTGTCGTTATGAAGGTGGATGAATGAGCGTGCGCCACTAGTTAGGTAGTCATTGTCGTCTTTTAATTTTTCCGCAAACAACTCATTATGTTTCCCGGCACCACTGCCCCTTAGCGGATGTTCAATAATAATGTCTTTGGCACCACGCCAAATTTCAAACCGCAGGCCGAGTGAGCTTTCCCTATCGTTATTCTCAACGCTTTTAATAGCATAGGTCAGACGTTCATAGATAGGTAGTTTTGGTAAAGTAAATGTTATACCGGCTAAAAGAATAAATAATATGGAAAATGTTTTAACCATACCAATATGGCGGTAGCCCTGATAGGCGATACAGCAAAGGGTAATTAGGATTATTGATAGTAATGGAGCTCGACTACCGCTGAGGGCGATAGCCCAAAGACCACAAGCTACAGCAATGAGGCTAAATATAATAAGAATGGGTCGGTACTGAATTCTCGATGTTATTGTTAGACCAATGGATGCGCCACACAAGATGGCTAAATTCATACCGTAAATGATCGGGAGTTCGATGGTACCACTTATTCTGAGCCAACTCTGATTGGCTTGGTAATATTCGTCAATTCCTGGCACTGACATTGTCAATATAGCAACGGGTATTATCCAAGCGAGAACACTTATTAGGCGTTCATTCATAACTAAAAAGGGAAAAATGGTCGAAAAACACAACGCGGGCACAACAAAGTCGTGGCTAAATCTTTTAGCCATAACCGCTTCTGAACCTGTTGTTGTTACGATAACAACGACCATGGCGATGGCTAATAAAATGCTCATATGCCCCAACGGGGTATTTAGCTGTTTTTTTATCATGTCAAAGCTTTGATCTTGGATGGCATCCCAAATTAATTTGGTCCAAAGCGTTAGCGCTATTATTCCCGTAATGTGCACTATGGGCTTAGCAATATGATAATTCAAACCAAACACAGCTAATGCGATTAATAGTAATACAGTCAGGAATTGACCAGCGATGGGGAAGTGATGGTTCATGGGTAATAGACCTTGATGTTTAGGGCTTCCATTAAGTTACAAAGAGGTGAAGGGGCGTCGGCGTAACATTCTACGTTTAGGTCAGGGCGTAACCATCGAGTTGTGAGTAAGGCACTGGATACATCGCCAATAATGACCGTATCACGATCAAATTGGGTTAATAAAATTTCAACAGGCATCCCTGCCTCGACGATTGTTGCCGTGGATACTTTTAGGGGCGATGTAGATCGAGGGTGGGATTTAATTCCAGGCGACTGAAAACGTTTCAAAGCATTGAATAGGCGCTTTTCCGTCGTTTTAGATCGTACAGACTCATGGGGAAGAATTAGCAAAGCATCAAGCTGGTTAAGGCCGATCATGGCGCTTTCAAATAAATTCGCCAAATTTAAAAAACGACGGTCTTGTAGGTTGTCAGGTAATGGTAGGAGATCTTTTGTTTTTAATGCATCAACAACCTTTTCAGGAAAAGCAACATGAGCAATATTAATCCATGGTGAGGCCCCGATGGAAATAGGTTGCTGCCACCAAAGACCGTAGCTTAATTTTTTAAGTGCGTTATCCAGAATTTGATCTGAGAACCAATGTGTCTGTCGCCCTATGTAAGTATACGTACCATCGTCGATATAGTGGCCAGTTAGTTTTTTTTCTGAATGGGCCATGAGCCACTGAAACTCAATTCTTCGATCATTTCCAGTGTATAGATGATCAGGTGCTATCAGGTTCATGTCTGCTTGCAAACGACGCAAATTGGCGCTGCGGTTAATCTTATCTTTGATCCCTTTTGCTTGGCGGGAAACCGTTTTAATGTGAAAGAACGGAGATTTTTCCCACAAATGTATCCGTGACATAAACGCGTTTTGCTGGGGAGGCTGGTCAATGAGCCAGAGTTCTGCCGTGTCTGTTTCTGGTAGGTCTAAAGCTACCATGGATGACACCATAACATTGAAGGGAGTAGAGGCTAAAAACAGGTGGTATGCCATGGTCAGTTGGCTGCACCTATGTAATGAAGAATGCGATTGGACATAGAATCCATATGTTGACCATCTGGATCATGCCAGCTTCCAGGAACAATATGGTGGGCTTTTAAATGTTGTAAAAAGCGATGCCGTAGTATGTTGTTAGGAGTCCAATTAGAAAACTCAAGTAATTTCTGACATAACGTTTCTTGGTTGGCTGCACTGAGAGCAATACCTTGTATATCGTAAAATGCGTTACCAAGAACAATCAGTTTTTTACCCATTAATAGTGATTCCATGCCTACGGAAGAATTAATGGTACAAACAGCTTCTGCATGTTGGATAAGCACGGGAGTAGGGATATCTGAGATGATCTTTAATGGGCTATCATCCTTGTTTAAGCTTTGAGCTAATTCTGAGTAATCTTGTTCACAGGCTGGATGTGGCTTGAATACAATCGATGGCATCTGTAAACCGAGTGTTTGGTGTGCCTGTTGAAATTTTTTAACAAGGTCGAACATATCACTAATCCAAGGCGAGAACATAACCACTTGGCTATCGGTGTTGACCTGAAAAGGGACAAATATATAGTGTTCAGGAAGTTGGCTAGGGCGTAATTCTTGGCACTTCAGCTTTGGGCAGGGATCTGTATCGCTTGTTTGTTGCATATAAAACAGCGGATCGCGCGGAATGGTATTTAAAAAGTTAATCCCTTGAGGGTCCATTGTCGTGGTTCCTGGGAATACACCACGCTCAATAAAGTAGCATGGAATGCCAAGGTCTCTAGCTGCCATTACGGCAATGCGTTGACGAAATTTTAATCCGTTCCATATCACCATATGGGTGATACTTTGTTTATGTAAAGCGTTGCGATAGACAGAATATAATATTTTGGCTTCTAGCAGCTTTAATGGAAAAAGTGCATAAAACCTCTTCCCCCCGGCAATAAGTCCAGCCGGAGTATTTCTTTTTACTTTTAAAAAATCTTTGACTACCTCTAAGAAGGAGCCTTTAGGCTTGGTCAATAATGTCGGGATCCAATATGGAGTACGCCAAAGTAACTTATACCAAAATACTTGGGTTTCTGTTGCGCCCATATGTCGAAGATACTCACTGAGTTTATTCGCATAATGTCGTTGAGTTGATCTAGCGGCAAATATGGCGATCTTCACTTCATCTCCTTGAGGTTGCCGCGATAGATTGGGCGCTGACCGTTTTAGACAAGATTCCGCCATACCCGCAGGCTGGCTTCACTTTGATTCAATGTGTAGAAGTGAATGCCCGGTGCACCACCATCAAGCAGACGACGGCACATGTCGGTAATCACATCTTCGCCAAACTGTTGGATGCTTTCACTGTTGTCGCCGTAAGCTTCTAGCTGCTTACGAATCCAGCGTGGAATCTCAGCACCACAGCTGTCAGAGAATCTGGCCAGTTTGCTGTAATTTGTGATTGGCATAATACCCGGAATGATTGGGATGTCTACGCCCATAGCCTGAACACGGTCGACAAAGTAGAAGTAGCTATCGGCATTGAAGAAGTACTGAGTAATTGCACTGTCGGCACCGGCTTTTACTTTATTGACGAAATTCTGCAGGTCTTGCTCAAAATTTGTTGCTTGCGGGTGCATCTCAGGGTAAGCCGCGACTTCAAGTTTGAAGTGATCGCCAGTCTCATTGCGAATGAACTCAACAAGTTCGTTGGCGAAGCGCAGCTCGCTGTTAGCCAGTCCAGAGCCTGAAGGTAGGTCGCCACGGAGTGCGACAATTCGATCAATTCCCAAGTCTTGGTATTCTTTTAATATGCTACGCAGGTCGGCGGTGCTGTCTCCGACGCAAGACAAGTGGGGGGCTGCGGCAATGCCACGTTCCTGTATTGCTTTAACGATAGCGTAAGTGCGGTCTCGGGTTGAGCCGCCAGCGCCATATGTGACGGAGAAGAATTCAGGATTAAAAGCGGCCAGTTCATCACGAACTTTTAACAGCTTCTCTGTGCCTTCGTCTGTCTTGGTTGGGAAAAATTCAAAACTTAAGGTCGTCATTTTTATTTCTCTAATAGCAACAGCAAAGGATGAACAGCGCTGTCAAAGGGAATCATCCCCTTATAAACTTTTTGAGAGCTTTAATTTGTACAAGGAGCGTTAGCCAGGCCGGCAGAGCGATGCAAAAAGTGGCGTGGAAACGCAGCTTACTGGTTGTAAGTGAGTATTCCGCGCCGCTTTTAACAAAGCTATGCCAATGCAGCTAGGTCCGCTTAGTACTTGTAAGCTTCTGGTTTGTAAGGGCCATCCACATCAACGTTGATGTAGGTCGCTTGGTCTTTTGTTAGCTTAGTCAGAACGCCACCAAACCCTTCAACCATGTCTTTCGCTACTTCTTCGTCCAGCTTTTTAGGCAGGATTTTAACGTAAATACTTTCTTTTTTCTCGGCTTCCATCATGTCAGCAAATTTGCGTTCAAACAGGTAAATTTGCGCAAGTACCTGGTTGGCAAACGAACCATCCATGATGCGTGAAGGGTGGCCCGTAGCGTTACCAAGATTCACTAAGCGACCTTCAGACAAGAGCAAAAGGTGATCGCCGCTTGCCTTGTTGCGGTAGACTTTATGCACCTGTGGCTTAACTTCATCCCACTCCCAGTTCTCACGCATAAAGGCTGTGTCGATTTCGTTATCGAAGTGACCGATGTTACACACAACCGCGCCGCTCTTAAGCTTTTGCAGCATGTTTTTATCACATACGTTGACGTTACCCGTGGTCGTCACTAGCAGGTCTGTTTTGCCTAAAAGGTCGCCATCTACGGAGTCAATCGTACCCTTGTTGTCACCATTAATGTACGGAGATACCACTTCGTAACCATCCATACAGGCTTGCATTGCACAGATCGGATCGATTTCGGTCACTTTAACGATCATACCTTCTTGGCGTAGTGACGCCGCAGAGCCTTTACCTACGTCGCCGTAACCAATAACCAGCGCTTTTTTACCGCTCAGAAGATGGTCAGTACCACGCTTGATCGCATCGTTTAGCGAGTGGCGACAACCGTACTTGTTGTCATTTTTAGACTTAGTCACTGCATCGTTTACGTTGATGGCAGGTACTTTAAGCTCACCTTTTTCCATCATTTCTAACAGGCGGTGCACACCTGTTGTGGTCTCTTCAGAGATACCATGGATGTCATTCAGTAATTCAGGGAAGCGGTTGTGAACCATTTCTGTCAGGTCGCCACCATCGTCCAGGATCATGTTGGCATTCCACACCTTGTCGCTTTCTTTTTCAGCAAGAATGGTTTGCTCAATACACCATAGGAACTCTTCTTCAGTTTCGCCTTTCCAAGCGAACACTGGGATGTTAGCGGCAGCAATCGCGGCAGCGGCGTGATCCTGTGTTGAGAATATATTACATGATGACCAACGCACTTCTGCGCCGAGTTCAACCAACGTTTCGATTAATACGGCGGTTTGAATGGTCATGTGAATACAACCCATGATCCGAGCATCAGCCAATGGCTTGGCCGCGCTGTATTTACGACGCAGTGCCATCAGTGCTGGCATTTCATCTTCAGCAATTTCAATTTCTTTGCGGCCCCATGCGGCGAGGGACATGTCTGCAACTTGGTAATCAGTAAACTGGGTCATGTGTTTGCCCTTTTTGTGTTGCGGTCATCGGGGTATACCGATGACCTGATTAAAATTTTTTAAAATTAAAGACCTGCGGCTGCTTTGAGCGCATCAATCTTGTCGGTACGTTCCCAAGTAAAGGCGGTGAAGGTTCTGCTCTTCTTCTCGCCATGTTCGGTGTAGTTATAGGTCATTTCGTAGGGTTCGCGCCCAAAGTGGCCGTAAGCCGCCGTCACCTGATACATAGGGTTAAGCAGCTCAAGTTGGTTTTGAATCGCGTAGGGACGCAAGTCAAATACCGTACGAATCACTTTTGCCAGCTCAATGTCAGAGATCTTGCCAGTACCAAAGGTATTCACCGAAATAGATGTCGGTTCTGCGACACCAATCGCGTAAGACACCTGAATCTCACAACGATCAGCTAGCTCAGCAGCCACGATGTTCTTGGCAACATAACGGCCCATGTAAGCAGCAGAACGGTCAACTTTTGATGGATCTTTGCCCGAGAAAGCACCGCCACCGTGACGAGCCATGCCGCCGTAAGTATCCACAATAATCTTACGGCCCGTTAGGCCGGCATCACCGACAGGGCCACCAATCACAAAGTTACCCGTTGGGTTGATGTGATACAGCGTACCCTCGTGCAACCACTCTGCCGGAATAACAGGCTTGATGATGTGCTCAAGCACTTCTGCACGTAGGTCTTCAAGGCTGATAGACGGATCGTGTTGAGTTGATAAAACAACCGCATCGACTTTTGGGCTGCCGCTTTCATTATTGATGGTCACCTGTGATTTCGCGTCTGGACGCAACCAAGGAAGCGTGCCGTTACGGCGTAGCTCAGACTGTCGCTGAACCAAGCGGTGAGCGTAGTACACAGGGGCAGGCATCAAGCTAGGTGTTTCATTGGTGGCGTACCCAAACATTAAACCTTGGTCGCCAGCGCCTTGATCTTCAGGCTTGGCTCGGTCAACACCTTGGTTAATATCCACTGACTGCTTACCAATGCCGTTCAATACCGCACAGGTTGCGCCGTCAAAGCCAACATCAGAACTGTTGTAACCAATGCCTGTGATGACATTACGAACGATGTCTTCAAGGTCAACGTAGCACGAGGTAGTTAGCTCACCAGCGACAACCGCCATACCGGTTTTAACCAGTGTTTCTACCGCAACACGAGCGTAAGGGTCGCGAGCTAAAATGGCATCTAACACGGCATCAGAAATCTGATCCGCGACTTTATCTGGGTGGCCTTCTGATACTGACTCAGAGGTGAAAATCGAATATTCGCTCATGTGTGTTCCTCTAATGTTTGGCTCAGCTAGTACGAATAAAAGCTAGGAGCGCTGAAATAAACGGAACTGAATTTGAAACCCGTTCCTTAAACCTGAAAACTGGCTCTGGCCTTCGGTTAACCCGGCAGCAGCGGCCCAGCGTGTGAGATCTTCAGGTTCAAAACCTAGCCAAAGATCACCACAGGATTCTTTTGCCCACGTTTGCTCATGACGACACAAATCTGTGACCAAAAAGACGCCGCCCGGTTCTAGTAATTGAGCGACTTCTGTAAAAATTGTTTTGGGCGAGGGCACGTGGTGCATCACCATATTCGCTACGGCAAACCCAAAACGGCTCGGATGGCTGGCCGTTAATTCGCCGGTTGTCGCATTCAGTAAAGCGACGTTTGTGAGCACTTGCTGACTGCACAAGTCTTGCGCTTTCGCCAGCATGTCGGGCGATATATCAATGCCCACAACGTGCTCAAAATGTGAAGCCAGCTGAGGTAAAAATGCCCCTTCTCCCGGCCCAATCTCCAGTGCGTACTGGCTATTATCTAACCCCAGTGAGCTAAGAATATTAGACAGTGCATCGCCATAGTGCTCATAAGAAGCAATTAAATCTTGCTGCTCGCGAAAATCATCCGCATGCCGTGCAAAAAACTCAGCACAGGCGGTAGCTCGTTCAGCCATGATAGTACTTACACGCTCTGTGACATCTTTGGATAATGGCGCGGCATCCAATGTACGAAACAAACCGAGAAGCCACTGGCTAAAACTTTTCGCCTCCGACAATAATGGGCGGCGATAAAAAATACTGTTGCCTTCACGTTGAGCATTAACCAAGCCCGCTTGTGATAACACCTTAAGGTGGTGGCTCATTCCCGATTGCTTCACCTCAAAAATCTGACTCAACTCCATCACGCCAAAAGCCCCTTGTTCTAACAAACGCAAAATACTTAAGCGCAAGGGATCGCCCGCTGCTTTATTGGCAGTGGCCAGCTGTTCAATGGTTAAGTCGGATTCGGCAATAGCTAACATGGTGGGCATTATAGGAAGGTTTTTATTCTATATCAATTTTTTTTGATATAGGTTTGTGTAACTGACGGTGTTAATCCTTGTTAAGGAACATTGTTAAAGAACATTGACTCCTCGCTGGCGGCTATTGGTGTCTTAAGTTGGTAGTGGCATACTCAAAACATCGACAGCCCAGTGACCGCTATTTGCGAATCTCACACCGCGTTACCGACCATAAGGAAATCTCATGACTGAAACATCCGCTCAAGACGCCAAGGCGGCTCAATTGCAAAAAGCACAAGCGGTCGTCAAACAATTGCAGACAGCCTTAGGCGATGTTGTTAAAACGTCGCCAGACAATCTTCGCTTAGTTCTGATCAGCTTGTTGTGTCGAGGTCATCTATTAATAGAAGACGCTCCGGGGTTAGGGAAAACAACGTTGGCAAAAGCGCTTAGTCAATTATTAGCGCTGAGAATGAAGCGAGTTCAGTGCACGCCAGATTTGATGCCGTCAGATATTACCGGCATCAGTATTTATAACGCGACAGAGCATAAGTTCGACTTTATTCCTGGCCCTGTCTTTAGCAATATTCTCCTTGCGGATGAGATTAACCGCGCTACACCGAGAACTCAGTCGGCGCTGCTAGAAGCTATGGCGGAAAGTACCGTCACCAGCGACCGTAAAACCTATAATCTGCCATCGCCATTTATGGTGATTGCCACTCAAAACCCCGTCGAATTTAGCGGTACCTTTCCTTTGCCGGAAGCCCAGCTCGATCGCTTTTTTATGCGCCTCAGTTTGGGTTACCCAGATGAAACACAAGAAATTGACATCATGATGGGACAATTGCATGGCCATCCACTGGATAAACTTAAGCCGCTAATCAATGAAGCCACCTTGAGCGTATTGCAGAAGCAAGCGGAGAAGGTGACCATTTCTGAACCTATGGTGCGCTATATCAGTCAAATCGTGCGCGAGACTCGCATACAGCCGGGTGTGCGTTTGGGGGTGAGCCCTCGTGGTTCCTTGGCTTTAATGCGCGCCGCAAGAGCCATGGCGATGTTAAAGGGCAAAACCTCAGTCACACCGGATATCATCCCTTCACTACTAGAGCCCATTTTAGGGCACCGCATTGTATTCCGCGATAGCAGCTTAAATCAGCCAGATAGCCGCAAAGAATTTTGGAATAAAATTACAACCTCCGTCGCGATTCCAGACTTCCCAGAAGCAGAAGAGTCCGGTTATTACTGATGTCACAAACCAGTCAGCTTGAAGCTCAGATTCGCCCGCTGATTACGTGGCTAGGGCGACATGTGAACGCCCACCGATTTTTGTGGTTGATGGCGGTCGTTGCTTTTCTTATCGCATGGAATCGCGGTGTGGCGCTTTTGTATGGGTTGTTTGCGTTAATACTGGCGTTGCAAGCAGTAAGCTGGGTGCTGCCTTGGTGGATGCTGAGGAAAATGCACGTCCATCGTCATCAAGTAGGGATGGCCCATGCAGGGCGATCTTGCACGCTTCAATATCATTTTATTAGTGCACACCCAGCGTATTACATCTCTGTGGCTGAAAGCTTTAAAGGAATGCGAGAGCCTCAAGCGCATTTTATTCCGACCACTCAACCGGAAGATTTTCCCGGTTATTTCCGTTTTAACTATCACTGCCCGCAACGAGGTGTGTATAAATTACCAGCGCTAGAGCTTCGTAGTGCATGGCCGTTTGGCTTTTTAGAACGTAAGGTCAGCGTGGCAGCCGCCACACTAGAAGTACGAGTAGTGCCTAAGGTGTTTCGTATTGCCAACTTACCGCTGCCATCCCTCGATAATCCGGTGATGGAAGGGGCTGACTCTTTCATGAGTCGTGGCGCGCACAGTGAATTTGCCGGGTTGAGAGATCATCGGCAAGGCGACTCCCTCAAGCATATACATTGGGCGGCTTCTGCACGCATGCAGCATTTGGTTGTGCGTGAGTTTCATAGTTATGACACGCCGTCGTGGTTGGTCGTGATTGATGGTGAGCGGGGAGCTTCTGTCGGTCAAGGTGCGGACACAACGTTTGAATATGGACTGCAAATTGGCGCATCTATGTTGGATTACGCCCGTAGACATAATCAGAGTATGACATTAATTATTAGCGCGGCGCGTCCTGTACGGCTGGATATCCACCCCGGACAGCAAGATATTAATGCGCACTTAGAAGTATTGGCAGGGGTGATTGATGATGGACAACTTAGTTATGACGACGCTATTCAGGAGGCGCTCTCCGGAGAAATTAATCCGCCCATATTAGTCACGGTAAGACGTCAGAGTCAGGTGATTAATGCTAATCATTCAGGCGGGCATTTGGACATCGTATATGCCGATGCCAGCTTTGATTTACCGATGGGTGGCTACGCCGAAGGCTGGGATAATAAAATGGGGCAACGATTACAGCTCAACCTGCATCGATTAAGCCGTCTACCTCAGGTGTTTGGGTCATGATGAAGCAATCGACCGCACTGGACTGGTTTAGCGTGCAGCTAGCGATTGCCGTTGGTGGCACCGCGGCGGCGATTATAAATCCACTGATTGGTTTATTCGTTTTTGCGTTAAGTTTACCTGTCAATTTCTTTGCTCTTCAGATGGGTTTTAAAACCAGAGAAAACTCAGAACAAAATAAGCCGATTGCTGACGGCATTGCTGTTGCCGGTATGACCGTATTTGCGCTGTTGTTTTTTCAGGTAAATTTAACCGTCGCCTTGGGTGGCTTGCTGTATTTTGGGACCTTAGCGCTGTGCGTGCAGATGGACGTTTATAGAAAGTTCTATATGGCACAGGTGATTAGTTTTGTCTTTATATTAGGTGGCGCGGCTGAAGCGAAAAGTGGCGGTTATTTATTCATAATGGCAGCGTATTGCCTAGTCGCTGCTTTTTCTCTGACTGAAATTTGGCTGGATAAATCGAGAGGCGCCTTTATAGATAGTGACTCGTCAGAGGGGAATCGGGGATCAGTCTTTAACGACAGTGAGTTCTCACCGGGCCTGAAACGACGCTCAGCGGTAGGGGCGCTGGTGATGGGTGTCGCGGTATTTATATATCTTTTCTTGCCTAGGCCTGAAGCATTGAACTATGGGAGTCAGGCATCCTCTGCCCCCGATTTTTATAGTGACCAGAGCTGGGAAAATGATGCACAAGAAAATCCGTCGTCAGCGCGAGAAAATAAAAACAGAAATACGTCAAAAATCCCCAAAAATGATCGTGAAGCCTATAAAGAACTGAAAGAAATTACCGACCTGTCAGGGTATGGCGAAACCACTCAAGACACCTATCGCTATAATGGTTTAAATGAAACCTTTGATATTCGTGACAACAGCCGCTCAGGAACGATAGACCTCAACACTATTATTGCGCGAATGAAAGCGGCACATGGTGCGTACTTGAAAATACGAACCTTCGATACATTTGATGGTTTGAGCTGGTCGAGCAGCAATGAAAATATTTCGCGTAAATTACAAACCTCTACCACCGGTGAAGTGACACTCAGTGATGCCATTAAAGGGGACTTCCAGCACTCGCTCATGATTGAGCATACTATTCCGGCCTGGCTGCCCGTGGCTGGTGAACCCGTGACGCTATGGTTGCCAGCGAGTGTCATCGCATTGGATCAATTTAATCACCCATTATTACCACGAGTACTTCAGGCAGGAACAGAATACACCGTGTTGTCACGCCTTGAGTTAATAGATGGGCGAGTGGTGAGCTTAGGCACACCGGCAACGAAGCAAGATCAAGCATTACCCAGTTCATTTGCGGCAAAAATTCGTCAATTGGCCAAAGAAGTAACGGCTTCCGCAACTGATCCATACTCGAAAGCGGTGTTGCTTGAGCAACATCTACGAACCAATTACACCTACAGCTTTGAATCCATTACGGCATCGCAAGGGCGCACGCCACTGAAAAAATTCTTATTTGAAGATAAGTCCGGCCACTGTGAATACTTTGCCAGTGCGATGGCGATTATGTTGCGCAGTTTGAACATTCCATCACGCTTGGTGACAGGTTTTAGTGCAACCACTCAAAATCCGCTGACTGGGTATTATGAAATTAGAGGCATTGATGGTCATGCTTGGGTCGAAGCCTGGATCGATGGTCGTTGGGTCTCGTTTGAACCGACAGCCTATTACTCATTGCCTAGCGCTGAAAGCTCAAGCATCACCGCAGAGAAGATCAGCCAATACGCGAGTGATATTCTGCATAGACAGCAATCGGGTGTCCAAAAATCGATCACCATAGAATCCGTATTAAGTACTGTCTGGTTAGGCCTATATGTTGCCGTTGTCTGGGTTTTAAGTTACTTGAAGCTAATCATAGTGACGCTCTGGCCCCTATGGATCTTGCTGTCCTTGGTGGCTATTGCCGCTTTGGTTACACGGCCGCTGTGGCGCTCTGAGTTGCGTGCGCGGATGAGTCATCGCAAGATTGGGCAATATGCTCCGCAAGAAGCAAAAAAAGCATTAACTTTCTATATTTATCATCTACAGCGCGTCGCACAACGACATGACGTGGTAAGAAACAAGACAGAGACCGTTGGCGATTGGTCTGAGTTCATAGAGCAAAAAATAGGGCGCATCCAAGCGATGGATGAGCTAGCGGGATACGTGCAACGTGTATTTTACGATGCGCAGCCTGTCGCAATTCCTGAGATTCAAGCCACGGCGCTGGCGATCTCAGACTATCTTATTAGTTCGAAGCGTAACCTCAGTGTTTCAGATCTGTATCGCTCAAATTAAGTGATAAAGTTAAGACTGTTTCATGAATTAGCCTTATTTCTAAGCGCCCTTTGCTATAATGTGAGCACATTCAAAATATGATCAAGGGGATCAGGGTGTCAGATCAGAACGGACTAACGCTATTCACAATCAATATGTCGCACTACAGCGAAAAAATTCGCTGGTTGCTTGACTATGAAAAGATTGAATATCAGGAAGAAGCGTTAACGCCGGTCGTGCACGCGCTACCTATGCTACTGAAAGGTAAGCGCAATCAAACAACCGTCCCTTTGATTCAGCAGGGTTCAAAGCATGTGCAAGATAGCCCGCGTATCGTTGATTGGCTGTCGATGGAGCGCGGACCGTTAAAGACTCTGCCTTCAGGCTTACGTGATGAGATTATTGATATTCAGCAACGTTTCGATGCGATCGGAAAACCCGTTGCGCGGTATCTTTACCTTCCCGGTTTTGCCCACCCAGCACTGATTAAGAATATTTGGACTCAGTTTGCCAAGCCTTGGGAAAGTGCCATTGTAAGACTTTTTTATCCAATCATTAAAGTTGTCTTCAAAGTGAAGTTGAAGATCAATGCCAAAGATGTGGCGAGAGCTGAGAAAAAAATTGATCAAGAAATTAAGTGGCTCGAACAACGTCTGAGTGATGGTCGTCAGTACTTAGTAGGAGATCGCTTTACCGTTGCGGACATCACCGCAGCGTCATTGTTAGCGCCATTGGCATGTCCGCCTGAACACCCTATTTATGGTACCAAAGACTTCCGCGAAAAAATGGCGGGCCCTGCAGAGCAGTGGGCGAATAGCCCTGCTATCGAATGGGTTCGTACCATGTATACACAAAATCGCGGAAAAATTTGGGCGAAAACGCCGCGCTTCACTAACTAGTAAATCTTGCGCAAGACACATTAAACGGATACTGTATTTAAATACAGTATCCGTTTTTTTATATTATATGTGCCTGTTCCCATTATGCGCTTGATCATTGCTGAAAAACCAAGTTTAGGGCGTGCCATTGCAGCGGTACTCCCAAAGCCGCATCGCAAAGGTGATGGTTATATTCAGGCAGCAAACGGCGATGTAGTGAGTTGGTGCATAGGGCACTTACTTGAGCAGGCTGAACCTGATGCCTATGATCCCGCTTTTAAAAAGTGGCAACTTGATCACCTTCCTATCATTCCCGATCAATGGCAGCTTAAGCCCAAGCCTAAAACCCGTAAGCAACTCACTGTATTGCGCAAACTCATCAAAGAGGCGGATCAACTTATCCACGCAGGCGATCCAGATCGTGAAGGCCAGTTGCTGGTGGATGAAGTCGTGGATTATCTCAAAGCGTCACAGGCTAAGCGCCGATCCGCGCAGCGCCTGTTGATCAGTGATCTTAACCCCGATGCGGTAAAGCGAGCATTTACGCAAATGCGACCTAACTCAGAGTTTGTTCCTTTGTCGGTTTCGGCACTGGCCCGTTCTCGTGCAGATTGGCTGTATGGCATTAATCAAACCCGAGCCTGGACGATCAAAGGCCAGCAAGCAGGTGGGCGCGGCGTATTGTCTGTGGGGCGGGTGCAAACCCCAGTGCTGGGCTTAGTGGTACGACGAGACAACGACATCGAAGCCTTTGTTAGTAAGCCGTTTTATGAAGTACGTGCTGCATTACATGAGGGGAGCGAATCTCCGATTGCCTTTATGGCGAAATGGAAACCAAGTGACGCATGTGCGCCTTATCAAGATGAAGATGGTCGTGTATTGAACCCTAAATTGGCCAACACCGTGGCCCAACGGATTCGACATCAGCCTGCGCTAGTTACTGAGGTGCAACGCAAAGAAAAGAGCCAGCGTGCGCCGTTACCCTACAATCTATCGGCGTTACAAATTGATGCGAGTAAAGCGTTTGGGTTATCCGCACAGCAGGTGTTGGATACTTGTCAGAACCTCTATGAAAAATATCAACTAATCACCTACCCTCGTTCCGATTGCCGTTACTTACCGAATGAACATTTTACGGAAGCGATGGATGTTTTTTCTGCGATTTCTGCAAATGACGGTACATTAAATGATGGTGTGGGAAATGCCGACTGTTCCATAAAAAGTAGTGCTTTTAACAGTAAGAAAGTCGATGCACACCATGCAATAATTCCAACACAAAAAAAATATTCAGGTGAACTTTCTGGGTTGGATAAAAAAATATACTCGTTAATCTCCCGGCAATATTTAATACAGTTCTACCCGGTATTTAAATACGCGGATACTCAAGTGAATGTTGAAATATCTGGCGGCGAATTTATTGCGAGAGAGCGAGAAGTGTTGAACCAAGGGTGGAAGATATTACTGCCCAAAAGTAAAAATGAAGCGTCGAATACTCACCAGTTACCACCGTTAGTAAAAGGGCAGAGCTTGTGGAGTGGAGAGCCGACTGTCGACCATAAACAGACGGAGCCGCCAGCACACTATACTGATGCCACGTTACTGTCAGCCATGACGGGGATTGCTCGTCACGTTAAAGATACGGAGTTAAAAAAAGTCCTGAAAGAGACCGACGGCCTTGGCACTGAAGCCACCCGTGCGGGGATTATCGAGTTACTGTTCAGGCGGCAGTTTTTACAGCGTAGGGGTAAAACGATTCAGGCAACCGAGACCGGGCGGCAACTTGTGAGTGTCTTACCAGACTTTTGCTCACAGCCAGATATGACGGCGTTATGGGAAAGTCAGTTGAATAATATCAGTGAAGGTAATGGAAGTTATCAAGGGTTTATGGCACCGCTTACTCAGCAGCTAGAAGATTTAATGAAGGCTGCTCGTGCAGCACAATTGCCGGCAATGAAAAATTCGACGCCAGAGAGGAAAACCTCTCGGCGTCGCGGTGCAAAAAATCCGACACAGCGCAGGACAAAGCGTACTCAGAAATAACTGAGTAACGGGTGCTTATGTCGCTTTTTGAGTGCGGCAAACGCCTGAGTTGGCCAATACAGAGCCAGCGCTAGCGCTGTTGCGATCAGCCAAATCCAACCGATATGATTTACTCCGAGCAGCTCTCCGTAATTCGGCTTTATAAAGAGCAGTAAGAGGCTATTGATTAACAGTAAAGCGTACAAATGCAGCAGATAAAAGAACATCGGCGCGGCACCAAAACCGGTTAGCACTTTAATGAGTCCTTTACGGTGGCTGATCAAAGGCGCTTCTGCTGCTCTGAGCAGTAAAAACATTGTACCTAGCGTGATTAGCAAGAAAGCGAGAGAGGGTGGGTATTTCGTCAGATTGAACACATCCATAACAGTCAATAACACCGATGCCTGAGCAGTCCAGTCTTGCGCTTCTCCGTACAAGTTAAACCCACGCAGTAAGGCAAACAACACTAAGCAAAAAATGCCGAGTCGTAATAAAGCGGTTTTACGTTCTTTGGTACTAATCCCCCGGCCAAATAAAGGCCCTGAGCAATAACCGAGTAGAATAACGCCGATCCAAGGCAGTACTGGGTAACTGATTTTAATATTTAATCCATCGGATTGGAGTAGGTAGCCGCGGTCGTGTAATACCGTCCAGACAGGATAAAGGCCATCAGATGGTGCGTAATTCAAATCAGTCAGTAGGTTGTGACCAAAAACAATACTCAGGCCAGCGATTAGGAGCAGACCAAAAGGCAGCTGATGTAATAACGCAAGAGCAATCATACAAAGGCCAATCGCCCAGATGACCTGTAACCAAATGGTCTCGTAGGCACCCATCCAAGAGAAGGTCACCAGTGTGACCTCAAGAAGAATAAGAAACAGCCCGCGTTTTAGTAAAAATCCGGTTAGTTTGCGTCCATTGCTGGCATATAACCAGGCAGATACCCCGGTCAGAAACACGAATGCCGGCGCACAGAAATGCGCGGCAAACCGACTGAAGAATAAGCCCGGAGAGGTTGCATCAATATCCATAGGATCGCTGACCTGCATGTGCAGAAAAAAGCGCTCGCGGACATGATCGACCAGCATAATAAGCATCACCAAGCCACGCATCATATCAATGCTATTGATGCGCTGGCGGATTTCAGAATTCATACGTTAAAGAAGTCCTATAAGTTCGTGGGGCACCCGGTTGTGTCCAAAGTGCAGAATAACTGTTATCGACCCAGAAAGTATCCGTCACATTCGTGATTGACGCCTGCAGGCTAAGATCGGCCATTAATTTGTCACCAGCATTGAGGTCAATGAGCGAATGCTCAGGGAGTGCGTAGTCAGGGTTTACTTTGTCGCCTATGCGTTCGCCAACGTAGTTTACCGTAATTCCGGCATGAGCAGGCAGGCTTCTAATGCGTAAATCGTGGCCCAGTATCACCCCCTCGACGTGTTAAGCCGGTAAAGCTAAAGCATAAGTCCGTCGGTGTATTGGCGCTCATGCCAAGTAGTTCACACATATTTTAAAGTCAATTTACATTTGTTCAGCTATCTTATAGTAACTGATAGTTTTATTATAATTTGACATTACTTGCTCACTGATAAATATGATAATAATTGGAGCTGACTCTATGACCTGTATTCGTACACTTACTGCACTTTGCGCTGTATCTTCTGTCGTGCTTTTTATGACTGGGTGTGGAGGTGGCAGCTCTAGCAGTAAAAAAGTAGGAATTGACCTGACCTTTGAAGCCGGTATACGTGGTGCCGAGGCTGAGCCTTCTATGTCAGAGTACAATGTTGATGACGGTGACATTGTATACCTAAACTCTCGTGTCTCCGGCACCATTGCCAGCGTTCCAGATACGGTGACAGATGCTTCGGTCGTTTCTTTGTCGTTTAATCCAACGGTTAGCGGTGAAGTGTTAGTGATACTAACCAGTAACGCACCGGATGTTGATTTGGCGGTCTCTTATGACACTTTATTGTTAGGTTCGCCCACAGAAGAGAGCCAACAAGCGGGTTCGTATGAAGTGCTGCTGCTAGATATTCGTGACACGCGTGAATACACGATTGATATTTCAACTATTGGCGATGGTGGTAGTTTTGAATTAACCCTAGTGGAAGCCAATCGCGAAACGTTAGGCTTAGCTGACGATGAATACTTTGTGACCTACCAGAAATGGGGAACGGTTTTATGTGATGGTAAGGCAGATGAGGGTATTATTGAAAACAGTCACAGTATAATCAACTGGAAGGATGGAACGGTTAATTACGACGACCAAACGTTAAAATTCTCTTCTGTTGATGGCTATGAGTTTTCTGTAGATAACGCTTTAAGCCTAGGCTCGATTACCGAAACGTTGAGTTTGGTAGTGGATGTTGATCCTGAGACTGGAGATGTCGATGGGTCGATTGATCTACTTCGTAATTATTCTACCGGGGATTACGCTCAATGTAAGACAGCAATAGATATCAGAAAAGGGAAGGTGAGACTTTAGTTTGATTGCTTGAAGTTGATCCGGAAAATGGTGAAGTTGACGGCTCGGCCGATTTAGTTCGAACATACACCTCGGGTGAATACGCAACATGCACTACTTCAATAGATGTACGAAGTGGACAGGTGAGGCTTTAATCTATTTAGGGTATCCATTAAGATCCTGATCTAATTTCTGAATAATCAAGGACGATTTATGCGTTTACTAATATCTATTCCAGTTCTTGCCACGGCGGCAGCATTATCCGGATGTGGTGGGTCTGACGACTCTGGTATCAATACTGGTATTCAGATTAGTACGAGCTTAAAGGGTTTATCCGTAGAGCCGGAACTCAGCGCTGTTAATGCTGAGGGTATTGGTGGTTTGACTTTAAATTCAGAGGTTTCTGGTTTTATTGCAGATCAAGATATGGTGTCATTTAGTTATGATGCAACCTCATCAGGATTGGTTGTCGTTTCGTTGACCTCTACCGCGGACGACCTTGATCTTACCGTTCGAGGTGGGCAAGGATCTATTGATTCTAGCAGCTTAGATTCAAATGAAATTATTGTATTTGATGCGATTAACGGCTCAGATTACAGTGTAATAATTGATTCATATGAAGGTGAAGGGAATTACACCCTTAAAGTCGTGAGAGCTAATCGCGAAACTCTAGATCTTTCTGAGAATGAATATTTAGCATCATTAAATGAAAGCGAACTTAGAGATTGTGGATCTTTTACCTCCAACGAAAGCACTGATTACTTTCTTGTTTTCAACTGGACTAACGGTTATCTCGGTAAGGATGACGGTAAGACGAAGTTTACCAGCAGTGAAGAAAATACCATCGTAATTGAATATTCTGAAAGCGAATCAGAAGAAGATTATAGTTACAGTTATGAAGGTACTTTAACGGTTACGGTCGATCCTAATACGGGTGTTATTTATGGAACGGATATTTGGTCTGATATTGAAAACTATCAAGGTGACATTGCTGAGTGTAGTTATGAAACAACACTTTCAGGACAAATTGAGTTGTAGACGTATTAAATAACTAATAAAAACCCCGCAATCGCGGGGTTTTTTATATCGCAAGAAAAGTAATAACTTACTTAACCGGCGTAATCCATTCAGCATTAAATGGATCTTTCCCTGTGACGGTATCGAAGTACATGGTCTGCAACTTCTCAGTCACTGGGCCACGACGACCTTCACCAATCACTCGACCATCTAATGACTGAATCGGTAATACTTCCGCCGCCGTTCCTGTAAAGAAGGCTTCATCGGCGATGTACACTTCATCACGGGTAATACGTTTTTCACGCACTTCATAGCCCAGTGATTGCGCCATCTCAATAATGGTTTTACGGGTAATACCATCCAAGCAAGACGTCAGTTCAGGCGTATAGATAATGCCGTCACGAATCAGGAAGAAGTTCTCACCAGAACCTTCCGCCACATAGCCTTCGTTATCTAGTAGTAGGGCTTCTTCACAACCGCTGTCCAAAGCTTCGCGTAATGCCAACATAGAGTTGATGTAGTTACCGTTCGCTTTGGCTTTACACATGGTGATGTTTACATGGTGACGCGTGTAGCTAGACGTGCGAATTTTAATGCCATTGGTTTTGGCTTCTTCGCCCATGTAGGCAGGCCATTCCCAAGCAGCCACCATGACGTGTACTTTTAGGTTATCGGCACGTAAGCCCATGCCTTCAGAGCCTAAAAACGCCATCGGACGAATATAGGCACTGTCTAGGTTGTTTTCACGCACAGCAGCACGTTGAGCTTCGTTAAGCTCTTCTTTACTGAAGGGCAATTTCATGTTCAGGATGTGAGCAGAGCGGAACAGACGATCAGTATGTTCCTGTAAGCGGAAAATGGCCGCGCCTTGATCCGTCTCGTAAGCTCGCACACCCTCAAAGACGCCCATGCCGTAATGCAGGGTGTGAGTCAGTACATGAATTTTGGCATCACGCCAGTCAACTAACTCTCCGTCTAGCCAGATCAGACCATCGCGGTCAGACATGGAAGGTAGCATAGGAACCTCACTCTCAATTCTATAATCAGTGTTTTATGTCAGTGCTCTGGCGGCTGAGTTGCCTCAGTCTCTAGCCAGAGTTTCCATTGTTGGGTCACATCATTACGCAGTGCATTAAACCCGAGAGCAGATACCGTATCGCTATCGAGGAGCAGGGGTTGTTGCTGCAATGCACGCCGGTGAGTTTCGGCTCGGTAGGACAGGTAGATTTCCTGTAGGGTCTGACAGTCTTGTGGAGCCATCAAACCAACGTCGGCGAAGGCATCCAACAACCGCATGTTATCGGTAACCTGCAGTAACGCAGGGTGCTGGTGTGACCAAGCCAATACGCCGTATTGAACCAGAAACTCGATGTCAACAATACCCCCAGCGTCTTGCTTAAGGTGGAATTGTTGGCCACTTGTATCTTTGGAGCCAAGATTATCCCTCATTTTTTGCCGCATGGCTCGCACTTCTTC
>OJBO01000028.1_pt1 | contig 85959 bp, 83 predicted proteins | sample 1590461 | NCBI WGS metagenome assembly OJBO01 (sample SAMN05416836, study PRJEB24817) | seawater metagenome | isolation source: Sea water | place: Canada:Atlantic | collected 2013-07 | reverse complement strand
ATCTACACCTCTCTATTCGTCGGCAGCGTCAGATGTGTATAAGAGACAGGAATAGTTGTAAGGCTTTTTCCGCAAGTTCATCCGTTAGGCTCTCGATGTAATAGGTACCGTCGGCGGGATTGCTTACTGCATCAAAATAACTTTCGTGCTTTAAAATAAGTAATTGGTTTCGGGAAATACGCTCGCCAAATTCGTTGTTTTTGTGATAGGGTGCATCGTACGGCATATTGCAGATTGTATCTGCCCCACCTAAAATTGCACTCATACATTCGGTGGTGCTGCGAAGTAGGTTTACGTTGTAATCGTAAAGGGTTTTGTTGCGTTTTGAAGGGGTGGCAATGATGTGGCAAGTTTCATTTGCGCCATATTCTTTTGCCAATGTTGCGTATAGCTTACGCAGGGCTCTAATTTTTGCAATTTCGAAGAAGTAGTTAGGACCTGTGGCGATTTTGAAAGTAAGCAATGACCTCTCGACTGCGCTCGAGGTGACAGAAAAATGGTTTAAATATTCATTTGCGTGGGCCAATGCGTATGCCAATTGCTGAATTATGTTGGCACCTGCGTTTTGGTATAAGGTTGCATCAACGGAAAGTAAGTTTTCAGAAGAATGATTCTGAAAAATACTGTCCAAAATCTCGTGGTCCTTTTTTAAGTTGTGGAACCAGTTTCCGGTGCGGGCAAGGTTTCCTATTAAATCTATGTTGTAATAAACCGTTGCTTTTTTTTCTGAAAAGAAGCTGATGAGTTTGCCGTAAAATGCTTCGGAAAGAAATTTTAGGTTGAAGTAGATTGAACTCTTGTCAAAAGGAAAATCCTTAAAAATGGTCTCAATTCCAAATTCCCTTTCCGCTGAAAAGATAATGGCCTCTGCCCCTCTTTGCAAGGCATCCAAAGCGATATCATTCGCTATATTTTCATCATCGATAAATATTTCTTGGGCAATTTTCCACGATTGGGGCTGGCCGGGAATGGGCTGAAAATCTTCCTTGAAATCATCTTCGTGGTAAAAGGGTTTTACGTTAATGCCTTCGGGACTTTGCCAAACCAAGGTTTCATTATAGTCGGCGCCTTTTAAATCGTATTGTATTTGCTGTTTCCACTGTTTTGCGGAAACTTCATCAAAATCTTCAAATAGAAATTTACTCATCGTTTTTCTTCTTTTTTGATGCTGTCTTCGTGTTCAATTATATAAATATCCTCGTTTTCCTTTTTCAAATAATATTTTTCACGAGCGAACTTCTCCATCTCGTTACTGTCCTCCATCTTTTTGATGAAGGTTTTATCGTGGTCTATTTCGTTTTGATAAAACTCTGCGTTCTCTTCCAAGGCATTGATATCACTATCCAACTCGTTATGGATAAGATAGGAATTGGTGTCAAAAAAAAGCATCCAAACAATAAAAAGTATCAGTATAAGCACGTATTTATTGCTTATAAACCTGATCCACTTGTTCTTTTTAAGTTCCTTGAATTTCACGATTCGGTATAGCTTAGTTTTTGATGGATGATGCTTCTTATAACGTTTACCGCGACGGTATTGTATCTATTTGTGGGAATAATGATGTCTGCAAATTCTTTGGTAGGCTCTATGAATTGCTGGTGCATGGGTTTTAGGGTGTTTTGGTATCGGTTGAGAACTTCTTCCAGGTCGCGACCACGGGTGGCGATATCGCGCTTTAAACGGCGAATCAAACGTTCGTCGCTATCGGCGTGCACGAAAATTTTAATATCGAACATTTCCCGAATGTCGGGATGCGCCAAAATTAAAATTCCTTCCACAATAATAACCTTTTTTGGGAAGGTAGTAATTGTTTCGCCAGTTCTATTATGCTCCACGAAGGAATAGACGGGTTGTTCAAAAGAATTTCCCTTCCGAAGCTCTTTTAAGTGGCTTACCAACAAATCAAAATCGATTGCCTTTGGGTGGTCGAAGTTTATTTTTGTGCGCTCTTCGAAAGAAAGATGGCTTGTATCGTGATAATAGGAATCTTGTGAAATAACGCAAACTTCATCAACGGGAAGCTCTTCCACAATTTGATCTACAACTGTTGTTTTTCCGCTACCGGTGCCTCCGGCGATGCCAATAATGAGCATATTTTTTCGTTTTCACAAAGGTAGGGAAAAGGGTTGCAGGTTTCAAGTTTCAGGTTTCAAGTTTTACACATCCCTCCAGCCCCCTTCAAAGGGGGAGCGATTTTGTTTTTGAATTCGGTTTCATTTTCGATTTCTTCCCTATTTTTGAAGTCTTAAAATTTTGAATGAAAACAATTCTCCTACATCCCTCCTATTTTCCATCCATTGAGCAGATGGCTGCTGTGGCGCAGGCCGAAAGTGTTGTTTTTGAAGTTGAGGATAATTACCAAAAGCAGACCTATCGCAACCGTACGTTTATAGCACATAGTAACGGGAAGCTCCTTTTGAACATTCCGATAAAACACAATAAAACCGGAAAGCGCAAAAAAACGAAAGATGTAATTGTGGAGAATGATTTTCCGTGGCAGGAACATCATTGGAGAAGCTTGCAGAGCGCTTATAGAACCTCGCCATTTTTCGAGTATTACGAAGATGATTTAGAAGATTTTTTCACCAAACCCGTAGAAGGTTTGATGGCCCATAATCTAAAAATTTTTGAAGTGCTTTGCGAACTGTTGGGAATTGATGTAGAAGTATCAAAAACTACTTCTTTTGAAAAAAAATCTGTAATAACCGATTTGCGTATTTTGATTGATGCAAAAAGAAAGTCAGCTTTCCAGCCTGAACCCTACACACAAGTGCATGAAGCAAACCATCCCTTTCTGCCCAACCTTTCAGTTTTGGATTTACTTTTTAATGAAGGGCCGAATGCCTTAAGTTATTTGGAAAGGCAACAGTTAGTTTATGATTAAATATTTTAGAATGAAATTGGTTATTGCTAATAGTTAATTGTTAATTGTTAATTGTTAATTGAATTTACCACCCCACCGTTGCCCGAACTGCGTAATGGTCGGAAAAGGTTTTTTTCAGGGTATCAAACAATAGTATTTCAAGGCCTTCGGAAGCAAAAATATAATCTATACGCATAGGGTATTTTTCAAACTTAAAGGTTGTACCCAGCCCATTGCCCCGTTCACGGAAGGCGTCCTGCATTCCATCCTTTAATTTTCTATAACTGTATGAAAAAGGCGTGTTGTTGAAATCTCCGGAAAGGATAACGGGATGTTTGGTTTTCGATTTGTGTTCTAGAATTGCCTCTACCTGGTTTTGTTGCATTTCAAACGCGCGCGACACCCTTTTACGAAGTTTTTCATTATCGCTTTCCTGCAAAAAGCTTACCCGCGGGATAATGCCGAGCGATTGTAAATGTAGACTGTAAATGCGAATGGTATCGGTGTCTTTTACAACATCGGCGTACAGGGTGTTATTATAGGTTTCTTCAAAATCAAAAGCTCCTGTATTAATTAAAGGATATTTTGAAAAGATGGCGTGGCCCAATTTTGCCTTTTCAGATTTAAAGTGAATATATTGATGCGGATACATTGAAAAATCAATTGTATTGGGCTTGTAATATTCCTGCACACAAACCACATCTGGGGATTCTTCAAAAAGCATTTCAGAAATTATTTGCGGGGCATCGGCTTTTGGGTTTTTTTCATAAGCGTTGAAAAGACGCACATTATAAGATAGTACACTGAGCGTATTTTTATATTGGGAAGCGTCGCCTTCCGAAGAAACTTCATAAAATACGTTGAAGTAAAAATAGGAAATCAAAAGCACGGTAAATGAGACAAAAAATCTGCGCCTGAATTGTATAGCCCAATAAATTGCAAAAATGATATTTACAATTATAAGCAGTGAAACTACCAAACTTAACAATGAAAGTGTAGGAAATGATCTGGGCGGTAAATAAGGCAGTATGAAGGAAATCAACAATAAAAATGCTGCGAGCAGGTTGCCCCAGTATATAAATTTGTTGAGAGATTTCCGCATTGGTTAGTCTTCTTTTCCGGCTTTGAACAAAAAGTCTTTTTCTTCTTTTGTAAGACTTTCGTAACCGCTTTTTCCTATTTTATCAAGAATACTGTCTACCTTTTTTTGGTTTTCAGATTTTTCGGCTTTGGATGTAGAACGTCGTGGAGCGGGTTGTGTTGTGCGATGTACCTTTTTGAAGGGCTTTTTTGTACGGGGTTTAAAAAGATTAGCGACCCAATCCATAAAATTTTCAAACCATTTACCAATGTCGTTTCCCTTGGCAAGCTGAATTGCATAAATATATCCAAAGAGTGCTCCGCCCACGTGTGCCATCAATCCTCCGGCATTGCCCGATGAGGGAATGCGTACCAAATCAAAAAGGAAAAGAAACAGCGCAATGTGCCAGATTTTAATGGTAAAGGTGAAAAGCCTTACCTCAGTATTTGGGGTATAGGTTGCTATAAAGACCATAATGGCAGTTACCGCTCCCGAGGCGCCAATAAGAAACCCACGGTGCATTTCAAAAACAGGAAAGAAATTATAGGACAGCATAAATAACAATCCACCCGCTGCGGCACCCAATAAATAAATGGTAAGCAGTCTTTTTCCAGTGAAAAGATTTAATACAAACTGCCCAAACCAATACAACCATAGCATATTGAACAAAATGTGAAAAAATCCAAAATGCAAAAATCCGTATGTAATTATTGACCAAGGATGAAATAAAAGTGTATCGAAATCATCACTAAGTACAAACCAACGCGCAAAGTATTGTGGACTAACGCTTAAAAAGAAAGCTCCCAATCTAACCACCAAAAAGGCTGCAACGTTGATCACAATCAGCTTAACCAAAATATTGGCGGTTTTATATTTATATGAAAGACTAGTAGCAGCCATAGTTAATTCCAGCGATGGTTATCAAAACTATTCTTTTTCCAGTACCAGGCCATAATAAAACCGAAGAGCGCTCCACCTATGTGCGCCCAATGCGCAATACCCGTGGCCGTTCCGGTAATACCGAAAACCAAATCCAATAAAATAATTCCGGGAATAAAATATTTTGCTTTTATGGGAATTGGAAGGAAAATGAGCATCAATTCTATATTTGGAAACATAATTCCGAAGGCTACCAAAATTCCATAAACAGCACCCGAGGCCCCTAAAGCGACCCCATTATAAGATTGCGCCATAGCTTGTATATTCTCCATAGAAACTGTGTCTAGCACAGCTCTGCTTCCACCATCGCGGCCAGAAAGGTAATTCATTACTTCCGATTCGCTCCAGCCACCGGCTATTAAAGAATCCATCACACTGTGGATTTGAAAATAATTCACCAAAGTATGAATTGCCGCTGCACCAAGTCCCGCAGAAAAGTAAAAGAATAGAAACTTTTTTTGCCCCCAGCGCATTTCCAAAGGCGAACCAAAAGCCCAGAGCGCATACATATTAAAAAGTATGTGAAAAATAGACGAAGGGTCGTGCATAAACATATGCGTAATAGGCTGCCAATATTGAAAATTTGGGTTTTCAAAATAGTAAAGCGCGAACAATTTTATAGATAGATCCCCAATAATAAATGACCCTATATAAAAGATCACGTTAATTATTAATAGAAATTTTACAGTATCGGTTATTCTTCCCATTTACATAAATTTTTTATCGAGATCGCTCACGTCCATTGTTGTAAAAACCAATTTATTCCTTGGGGAAACAGAAGGTTCTTTGCACGCAAAAAGTTGATTGATCAAATGTTCCCGTTCCTCCCTGTTCAAAGAAATACCGGTTTTTATTGCCATACTTGCCGCCATGGACTTTGCAAGCATATCGTTTTGGCTAAAACCGCTATCGGGTACTTCTTCCTTTATATCGTACACCAATTGGCTGAGCAAATTTACAACATGGCTTTCCAATATCAGCACGGGAATTCCGCTAATCTCAATGGTTTCATCTTTTATTTCTGAAAAAATAAAGCCCGTATGCTCCAATTGTTCGCGTACTTTTTCAATAATATTGAGATCTGGCCTTGAAAAATGCAATTGCAGCGGAAACAATAATTGCTGACTCACCGCTTCTTTTACAGTGATGTTTTTCAGCAATTCCTCGTAAAGAATCCGTTGGTGCGCCAGGTTTTGGTGAATTACCATCATCCCGCTTTTTAAAGGACTTACGATGTATTTATTCTGAATCTGGAAGGTTATCTGTCCCGATTCTGCTTCGGAATTTTCAAAAAGACTCCCGGTTACTTCCTCGCTTTCAAATTCAATATCTTCCAGGTTTGAAACCGTTGCAGTTTCATCTTTTAACCCTACATAAAGTGATTCCCACGCAGCAGACTGTTCTCTTTTAAAAGGAAAATTGATATTGCCCTGTTTGGGTTTTTCCTTAAAAGGATTAAACTCTCTATCCACTTCTATGGAAGGCGCTGTTGGTTGTTTTTTGCTATAATCGTACGGTGTATCAAAACCTTTGTCCCTTTCAAAATCGAGTACTGGCGCAATATTGAATTGCCCTAAGCTGTGTTTAACCGTTGCGCGGAGCATGGCATAAATGGAATGCTCGTCGTCAAATTTTATTTCGGTTTTTGTGGGATGGATGTTGATATCGATGGAATGCGAATCTACTTCCAAAAAGAGAAAATAGCCCGGATGCACATCATTTTTCATCAAACCTTCAAAGGCCGACGAAACCGCGTGGTGCAGATATGGACTTTTAATAAAACGATCATTCACAAAAAAGAACTGCTCTCCCCTACTTTTCTTTCCGAATTCGGGCTTCAATACAAAGCCTTCAATTTTTAAGATTTCGGTTTCCTCGCTTACGGGAACCAATTTTTCATTGGTTTTGCTTCCGAAGATATTTACAATACGTTGGCGGGAATTTGACGATGGAAGGTTAAAAACATCGCTCCCATTGTGAAGCATTTGGAAAGCAACAGTTGGGTGCGCAAGCGCAACACGATGGAATTCGTCAATAATGTGCCGCGTTTCCACGGGATTGCTTTTTAAAAAGTTCCGCCGCGCGGGAATGTTGTAGAAAAGATTTTTTACTGAAATGGTCGTGCCCTTTGGAACCACCGCCGGGTCCTGCGAAATTACTTTGCTGCCTTCAATGGTGAGGTGTGTTCCTATTTCAGAATCTTCGGTTTTGGTTTTTAGCTCAACGTGCGCAATGGCGGCAATAGATGCCAAAGCTTCCCCACGGAAACCTTTGGTATGCAAATTAAAAAGATCTTCAGCCGATTTGATTTTTGAAGTGGCGTGGCGCTCAAAACTGAGCCTAGCGTCGGTAACGCTCATCCCGATACCGTTGTCGGTAACCTGCACGAGGGTTTTTCCCGCATCTTTAATTACCAGTGTGATTGAAGTTGCCTTTGCGTCAATGGCGTTTTCCAATAATTCCTTCACTACCGAGGCGGGGCGTTGCACAACTTCGCCAGCTGCAATCTGGTTTGCAACGTGATCCGGTAATAACTGAATAATGTCTGCCATTAAAATTTATGCGTAGAAAATAGATAAATCAAATTCAATAATAAAAAGGAAAAGTAGCACGAGAATGGCAATGATTACAATCAGTCTTCGGTTTGCTTTTCTGTCGGAAGATTGCCGTAAATCTGCCCAAGCGGTTTTGAATTTTCCTTTCAAACCTTTGTTGTCTCCAACTGTAGTTCGGAATTCATCAAATTTATGGCCCATTGAAAATGGGCTGCCGTCTCCGTCAAATTCGTAATGACGCGGTTTGTAGCTGTACTTTTTGTTTTTTCTCTTACCTATTAGTCCCATAATTGTCGTGCTTCAAAGTTACTTAATTCAATTAGGAATTCAGAATTATGAATTCAGAATTTAATTGTTTTTTGAACAATTACCATGCCGAAGTCCTCCCCCAGCCCCTCCAAAGGAGGGGAGCAAACCCAAGATTTTATGAAAATTTAAAACGTCCCTCCCTCGGGGAGGGATTTAGGGTGGGACTAAAATTTTGATTCCTTCCTCAGCTGTGCCATTTTTATCGCAGCAATTGCGGCCTCAGTACCTTTGTTACCGTGTTTGCCGCCGCTGCGGTCTATGGCCTGTTGCATATTGTTATCGGTAAGCACGCAGAAAATGACGGGAATATTACCGTGGACGTTCAAATCTTTTATGCCTTGGGCAACGGCTTCGCAGACATAGTCAAAGTGTTTTGTTTCGCCTTGAATTACGCTTCCAATTGCAATTACGGCATCAAGCATATCATAGCTTTGCGTAATTTGTTTACACCCGAAGATAAGTTCAAAACTGCCGGGAACATTCCAGCGGACAATGTTTTCATTGATGGCACCGCAATCCTTTAAAGCATCAAAAGCGCCCTGAAACATTCCTTCTGTAATATCGTGGTTCCATTCTGAAACAACAATCCCAAACCGAAAGTCCTTCGCGTTTGGGATTGTTGTTTTATCGTAAGCCGATAAATTTGTATTTGCTGTAGCCATTTATTTATTCATTGCTTCCGCTCGGCCGGTATAGATTTCAGCCTTAGTAGCTTCGGTAGATTTTGGGTACTCGTCTGCTATTTTTTTGAAATGCGCCAATGCCTTATCATTTTGGCTCAAAGACATGGCGGCAATACCTGCTTTCAAAAGAAAACGCGGCGTTGTAAAATCGTTGGTACGCATTGATGCTGCTTCCTCGTAATATTTCAAGGCATCCTCATTTTGACCCAATTGTACAAAAGCATCACCAATTGCCCCTTTTGCCAAAGGTGCCAAAACATCGTCATCACTGCTGAATTTGTCTAAATGCGCAATAGCATCTTGATATTTATTTGTATTCAAATAAGCCATTCCAGCATAATAATGCGCAAGGTTGGCTGCATTTGTACCGCTGTAGTTCTCAATAATCTCCAAGAAACCATACTTGCCTTCACCACCTTGTAAGGAAAGGTTGTAAAGTGAATCTTTTGCAGGTGCGGTCAACGCCTGTTCCCAATAGCTCTGGGCTTGGAACATCTCGTTCATTGCCTCTGCCTCTTTCGGGGTTTTAATATATTGATCGTAAGCAAAGTATCCCAACACCAGAACTGCCACAACAATGATAAAGCCCAAAATTCCTTTTTGGTTCTTTTCAACCCAAGCTTCCGTTTTTGATGCGCCTTCGTCAAGCGTATTAAATACTTCTGCCGTTGTGCTGTTTTCTTCAAGCTGCGTTTCTTTTTCAGCTTTTGTAGTTGGTTTGCCTCCGCGTTTCTTGTACGTTGCCATAGTTTTAGGTTATAGTGGCGCAAAAATAAAATTTTAAATGGAATTTGAAAGGATAAATATTTCTTATTTTTTAATAATTTGCAAAGCAGCCTTTTGTCTTCGACAAGCCGTCATTACTGAAAAAATTTGTGGAGAATTGAAAATTTTCATAATTGACCTAAGACAAAAGGACATAAGACGTAGGACTAAATCATTCCAAACCTCTTATTTTTACAACCTTTAAAACGTTTTTTTAAAATTAACTTTCATTTTTTTAGTCTTACATCCTACGTCTAAAAGTCTTATGTCATTTTTATATGATTTTACAAAAGCTCTCTTTGCTCAACTATAAAAATTTTGAAGCCGAAACCTTCGAATTTGACCCAAAAATAAATTGTTTTGTGGGAAATAATGGCGTGGGAAAGACCAATGCGCTGGATGCAATCTATCACCTTTCCTTCGGAAAAAGTTACTTTAACCCCATTACGACCCAAAACATGAAACACGGAGAGGATTTTTTTGTGGTGGAAGGTTTTTACGAACGAAAGGAAACGCCCGAAAAAATTGTGGTAAGCGCAAAAAAAGGACAGAAAAAAATTATAAAACGAAATGGGAAAGCTTACGACAAATTTAGCGAGCACATAGGGTTTCTGCCTTTAGTCATCATTTCACCAGCTGACAGGGATTTGATAATTGAAGGAAGCGACACCCGTAGAAAATTTATTGATGGTGTTATTTCGCAACGCGATTCCGATTATCTGAATACGCTCATTAAATACAACAAAGTGCTGGCACAGCGCAATTCGCTTTTGAAATATTTTGCGGCAAACAACACTTTTAGTCAAGACACCATTGATATTTACAACGAACAGCTTCACAATTTCGGGACTTCTATTTTTGGAAAGCGGACTGCTTTTTTGGAAGAATTTCTACCGATATTTTTAAATCGCTACAAATCCATCAGCAGTGGCGCGGAAAGCATAAATTTGGTTTATGAAAGTCAATTGCAGGAAAACGACCTGTTGACGCTGCTTCAGAAAAATATTACGAAAGATAAAATTACACAATACACCAACTTTGGGATACACAAAGACGATTTGGTTTTTGAGATTGACGGACACCCAATCAAGAAATTCGGGTCGCAGGGGCAACAAAAATCGTATCTTATAGCTTTAAAATTGGCTCAGTTCGATTTCATAAAAAACCATTCAAAAACGAATCCTATTTTGTTATTGGATGATATTTTTGATAAACTTGACGAAACACGGGTGGAGCATTTAATTACTTTGGTTGACAATGAAAATTTTGGACAGCTATTTATTAGCGATACCCACGCGGAAAGGACTGAAGAAGTTATAAAAAAAGTACATCAGACTTATAAGATGTTTCCGCTTTAGGAGTTAAGTGTTAGGTGTTAAGTGTTATTGGTTAATTGGAAATAACGGATCTTTGTGTTTTTGTGAGAAAAAAATGCACGCAAAGGCGCAAAGGCGCGAAGAAAATTTGAAAAAAAATGATTTATAAAATCACATTTCTACTAATTACCTTACTTTTTGTTTCTTGCGAAAAACCAAATCCCGAGGCTCAAAAACAAAACCTCAGCGGTTATTGGGAAATAAAAACCGTGAAAATGCCCGATGGTGAAAAGAAAGAATTTGAAATAAACACTGTAATTGACTATATTGAAGTGAAGGGCGACAGCGGCTCACGAACCAAGGTTTCCCCAAAGTTTGATGGTACTTTTAGGACAAACGGCGTTGCGGAAAATTTCACTTTAAAAATTGAAGAAGATAGCCTGCGGATGTATTACAAAACTCCTTTTGACGAATGGAAAGAAACCGTTATTGAAGCAAAGGATAGCACACTTACAGTTATAAATAGGGATACTAAAATTTATACTTATTCAAAATTTAAAAAGTTTGATTTCGGAATACCGACAACTGATAACTGATAACCCAAAACAGAAAAATGGCAAAAAGACACGCAGAAAATATTTCAATTGGAGATGCTTTAAAAGAGTTTATCGATGCAAACCGCCTGGAGAAAGGTTTGGACAAAGTAAACGCCAAAGAAGCTTGGGATTCGGTAATGGGCGTGGCTATCTCGAAATACACGACAGATATAAAATTGGATCGTGACACACTTTATGTACAGCTTTCATCATCCGTTCTGAGGGAAGAGTTAAGTTACGGAAAGGAAAAAATCATCAAATTGCTGAATGAGGAATTGGGAAAGGATTTGATTAAGAAATTGGTTTTGCGATGATTTCTGCTTTGTCAATGATAATAATCAATTTTAAAATAACTTTTTAAAAGAAATGACATGAAAAAATTATTACATTTTACAATTCTGCTCATTTCAACATTTGTATTTTCCCAAGAAAATTGGAATTATCTGCCTATTGAAATTACAAACAATTATCATGGCGCTATTTACACAATAGACGAAAATATAGTACACGTAGTTTCAGATGATGGCGTATTTTATAAAACCGAAAATGGCGGAGAAACTTGGACACAGTTTGATAGCAGTGCGCAAGAATTCTTTTTCGATCTTGCTTTTGACGGCCTGAATAATGGTTATGCAGTTGGTGGCAACGGGAATATTTTGAAAACCGGAAATGGCGGAGAAACTTGGAATACAATTAACTCTGGAACTACTGAAGCACTTGTATCAGTAGCTGTTAATGCCCAAAATAGCATTTGGGTTGTGGGTGATAATGGCACTGTTCTACATTCTATAGACGGCGGAAATTCATGGACTTCAAATAACACACTGACAATAGAAAACTTAAATGACGTAAAATTCAAAGATGAAAGCATAGGCTATATTGTTGGAGATAATGGCACGCTACTTTATACCGAAAACGCCGGAAATAATTGGGAGGAGTTGGCAATTCCAGCTACAGATGATTTATCTGCACTGTCTATAAATGGAGATTTTATATACCTTTTGTCTGGTTATGCCAATTCATTCTTTAGTGACTATGGCTTTTCCGGAATCGAAATTTATAAAAGCAATAATAATGTAACTTGGGCCCACTCACCGATTGATGATTTTTTAAGTGGTGCCTCCGATTTGTACTTTTTAAATGATGATTTGGGATATATGGTTGCCTCAGATGCCTTGCTTTGCGACTGTTGTTATGTTTACATCGATAAAACCATCGATAGCGGTGTAACTTGGACGGATAGCTACTATGAAGAAACAAATGCCGCAAATTGCAACGCCAATGTAGGTTATGCAGATATTATATTTTCTTCAGAAGATGTGGGTTATGTTTTGCTTGGTTCGCGTGTTTTAAAAACACCCTATGAAACCGCTGGTGTGGAAGATTTTAATAAGAGCGGCGTATTTACAATTTACCCAAACCCAACTGTGAATAGTAAATTCAACTTACAAATCGATATTTCAGATTTCGAAGGCATTTCAATTGAAATTTTGGATATAAATGGAAAGAGGATTTTTACAGAAACTTCATTAAAGAAAAACAACAGCATTTCCCTTCCGAACATTTCCGAAGGCATTTATTTCATTAATCTTTTGAAAAATCGAAATATTGTAGGCAACCATAAGTTGATACTTCGTTAAATTACAAATACAATAATAGGTAGGCATTCCCGCACCTATAAATAAAAACGCCTTCCAAACGGAAGGCGCTTTCAGTTAAGATATTTAGTAAATGCTTAAAACATTTCGCGACCCGCAAAATGGAAAGCACTTTCAATAGCTGCGTTTTCATCGCTATCACTTCCGTGAACTGCGTTTTCGCCGATAGAAGCTGCGTATAATTTACGGATGGTACCCTCAGCCGCATCGGCCGGATTGGTAGCGCCAATCAACGTACGGAAATCCTCTACTGCATTTTCCTTTTCAAGAATAGCCGCAACGATTGGGCCGCGCGTCATATATTCTACCAATTCGCCATAAAATGGACGCTCACTGTGTACTGCGTAAAATGCTTGCGCATCTTGCGTAGTCATGTGGGTAAGTTTCATCGCTACGATTCTAAAACCTGAAGCGTTAATTTTTTCAAGTATGGCGCCTATGTGTCCTTTTTCAACCGCATCGGGCTTTAACATTGTAAATGTTCTGTCTGTTCTCATTGTGTTTTTAAAATTTCGGCAAAAATAACTATTTGAAAATGAAAAGCAACTATTTACGGAATGTTTAATGATTTCTTAAGGTTTCGATAGAAATATCTTGCCCGAAGCATTTCACTCATAAATTGTATTTATTGTATCTTCGCCAACTATGAATAAAGACACTACTGAAGCAGTTCAAAAACTCTTGGCTTCCCCACAAAAAGTTGTAATTGTAGGCCATAAAAACCCAGATGGCGACGCGGTGGGCTCGTGCTTGGGACTTTCTTTTTTTCTGAAAAGCCTGGGGCATAATGCAACCGTAGTTATGCCGAATGACTTTCCGGATTTTTTAAAATGGCTGCCAGGTTGCGAAGAAATCATTATTTATGAAAAAGAAGTTCAGAATACTAATGAAATATTTGAAAATGCAGGTTTAATTTTCACTTTGGACTTTAATAGTTTAGATAGAGTTGGCGGTGAGTTACAAGTTGTTTTGGAAAAAACAACAGCAAAATTTGTTATGATCGACCATCACCAGCAACCCGCAGATTATGCTGTTGCAACCTATAGTGATGTTAAAATGAGCTCTACTTCCGAAATGGTTTATCATTTTATGGATGCATTGGGACAGGCTGATAAAATCTCAAAGGAAATTGCCATAAATCTCTACACAGGAATAATGACCGATACCGGCTCATTCCGTTTCTCCTCCACCAGCCCAACCACACACAGGGTGGCTGCCAAATTGATAGAAGCCGGTGCCGAAAGTGCCATTATCAATCAAAATGTTTACGACACTAACAGCCCAGAGCGTATGAAACTTTTAGGCGTGGCTTTAAATAATCTGGTGATTTTACCAGAAATGCACACAGCCTATATCACCCTCACTCAAAAAGAACTGGATGACCATAACTTTAAAAAAGGCGATACCGAAGGATTTGTAAACTATGCGCTTTCAGTAAAAGGAGTTGTTTTCGCTGTAATTTTTATTGAAAACAAGCAGGAAAACCTTGTAAAGATTTCCTTTAGAAGCAAGGGAGATTTCTCTGTGAATGATTTTGCCCGCAACCATTACAACGGCGGTGGTCATATTAATGCCGCGGGCGGAAAAAGTTCACAGGACCTTAACAAAACAATATCTGAATTTATTAGTATCTTGCCCCGTTATAAAAATGAACTTACAGATGCTTTATAAGCCGTTTTATAGTATACTCTTTTTTGCATTTCTTATTGGCTGTAAAAGTCCTGAGGCCAGACGACCAGAGCAAAGCCACTCGGGTACTTTTATTAAAGAATCTGCTGAGCGCAATAAAAAAATCTACGACGAGGAGAAAAGTTTTATTGAAAAACTAATGGCCAAAGACTCCACCAATAACTATATTTCTTCCGAGAATGGTTTTTGGTACTACTACAATACACGCGATACCACAAGTACCGAAATGCCAGATATGGGTGATATTGTAAAATTCACTTATGATATTAAAGACCTTAACGGCAACCTTATTCTTTCAGAAAAAGAAAACGGCCTGCAACAATACAAAGTTGACCAAAGCAACCAAGATTTAATTTCTGGGGTTCGTGAAGGCATAAAACTCATGAAGGAAGGCGAGACTGTAACCTTTCTTTTTCCTTCCTATAAGGCTTTCGGCTATTATGGAATCGAAGAAAAACTCGGCACCAATATTCCAGTGCAGAGCACAATTACCCTACATTCAATTGAACAATCAAACTAAAATTAATTTTTAAAAGATGAAAAAACTAACATTTTTATTTTTATTTCTAACCCTTGCATTTGCTTCCTGTCAGGAAAAATATCCAGAGCTAAAAGATGGAGTTTATGCTGAATTTATTACAAACAAAGGAACTTTTGTCGCCAAACTTAAAAATGAAACAGCACCCCTTACCGTTTCTAACTTTGTGGCTTTGGCAGAAGGCACCAATGGAATGGTCGACTCACTTTACAAAGGAAAGCGTTTTTACGACGGGCTTACCTTTCACCGAGTTATCAAGGATTTTATGATACAGGGAGGCGACCCCAAAGGCGACGGTACGGGCAATCCTGGTTATGCATTTCCAGATGAGCCTACTGATTCTATTCAGTTTTCCAAAAAAGGCCTTTTGGCAATGGCAAACTCAGGACCAGATACTAACGGAAGCCAGTTTTTCGTTACTTTAAAAGAAACACCTTGGCTTAATGGACGTCACACAATTTTTGGTGAAATAGTAATCGGTCAGGAAGTAGTTGATTCCATTGGAAACATGGAAACAGAAAAGCCCGGTGATAAGCCAAAGGAGTCGGTAATTATAGAAACAGTGAACATTATCAATAAGGGCAATGTAAAAGTTCCTTATTTCACTGAAGAAATGGCAAAGCTTGAAAAAGAGAAAAAAGAAAAAGAAGAGCGCATCAATAAAGTAGCCGCAAAACAAGCTGAAGAACTTAATGCTATAAAAGCTAAAGCAGATTCGCTTCCTTCAGGGCTTAAAATTTATTTCAACGAAAAAGGTGAAGGGCCACAGCCAAAAGAGGGAGACAAAATATTGATGAACTATGCAGGATACCTTGCCGATGGACATATGTTTGACTCAAACATTCTTGAGAACGCCGAAAAATTTGAAATGGTAGACGAGATGCGCAAAGCTGCACAACAGTACGTACCAGTGCCCACGGATTATAGCACAGAGGCGAAGTTGATTCCAGGCTTCCGCGAAGGTCTTTTGAATATGAAAGTTGGTGACAAAGTGACCATTTTTATACCTGCCCATTTAGCTTACGGAAAAAGAGGAATTCCAGGGGTAATACCCCCGGATTCTGAATTGATATTCAACCTAGAAATTGTTGAGATAGCGCAGTAATTGGAAAAAACTTTTAACTAAAAAAGGAACCGAGATTAGGTCAGTCATGGTCGGAAGAAAAAATCTTCCGACCATGACTGTTTTTACAGCTCCTTGTATTTGATCTTAATTTTGAAGCGTTACCGCACCACCAGCTTTTTGGTAGTACTATCATTGCCCGCTTTTAGGGTTACAAAATAGATGCCTGCCGCATAGCCCGAAACATCCAGTTTTATGACCGTTGTGTTTTCCAACGGCTCTTTGCTTTCCAAAACCTGCCCCAAGTTGTTGGAAACCGTAACCGCCAAGCCAACAAACCCTTGGTTGGGGAGGTTTATGGCAACGGTGCCGGTTGTCGGGTTGGGGTACATGGTAAAATCTTGGAGTGTTGCCGCTGCCACGCCCAGCGCATCGCACTCTGCTTGGTTGTTTACAAAGGTTGTCCCCGGGTCTTTTAGCCAATCGTCCAGATAGGTGGCGCTGGCATCGTCCACGAGGATGCAGTCTAGATAGTCAGAAGTTTCGTAAACATTAAAGGTTGCAATATTCTCGTTATTGCCGTTTCTTACATCGAGGCTTTCGAGTGGGTTATTAGTTGCGTCAAAGCCCAAAAGTATTAGGTTTTGGGTTAAATCAATATTCGATATGTTATTATGACTCACGGAAATTGACGTGAGCAATGGATTTTGGGAGGTATCCAAAACTCCTGATATATTATTATATGTGGCTATAACTAAATCAATGACCGGATTGTTTGTAAGGTCCAAGCTCCCTATACCGTTAATATCACAATACAATTGTTCCAAACCGGGGTTTTGGCTAATATCGAGCGCAGTCAAAAAATTTTCAGGACAATATATTATCTCAAGGGTGGTAGTTGGCGGCAGGAGTAGTTCTGTAATATTGCTGGATGCGCAATTTAGCCCCCATAAATTCATATTCTGTGAGACATCTAGTATTGGAAGGTTGTTATTGGCACAATTTATAAGCTCCACTGCGGCAAAATCCTCAATTCCAGCAAGATTCTGTATGCCTTTCGAGAATACTACTAACTCCGTTACGTTCTCAATATTTGCTGTAAGCACCAAACCATTATTGGGCACGCCATCGCCCATGCCGTTCTGCTCCAAGTAATTTTCAAAATTTGCATCGGGGATGGCCGTGAACTGTGCAAAACAAAAAAAGGAGTTCAATAAAGCTATAAAAATCAAAAATCGTTTCATAACCCTATTTTTTAATGTTCTACTAGCAATTGCTTGATGGTCAACTGGCCATTGTCGTAAAAATGAAGGAAGTACAATCCTTCGTCAAGACCTGAGGTGTCAATTGTCTTTAACACATTTTGGCTTTCGCCCGAAAGTACCATTACCCCATACGCATCGAATATTTGATAAGGATAGGTATTGGCCGGTTTTTCCCGAAGGTCAAGATTAAGTTCTCCATCCATTGCGTTTGGATAAAAATTTAAGCCTGCTGTGGCACAGGGATAGCCCGAAAGCGTATAATTTGAGACGGCAGTCAAAGCTGGTATTATGGTCATGGCCACTTTCATCCTATTACCCTGTTTAGGTGTTAAATAAGACATGCACGGAACAACCGAGTGCCCCATAATATTATGTTCATCGGGATCATAGGGATCACCGGGATCGTTGGGGTCGTCTGGATCTCCATTGCCATCAAAACCGCTTTCCAACCATTGGCAAGTGGCAAAATCAACTTTGTAATTCATATCAGGATCGGCTGGAGTATCAGTTATATAATCGCCACAGATAGCAGAATTGGAACCATCCGCAAATTCGGGACATTCATAGGGGTCTTGCTGTGTGTTTTCACCGGTTCCGTGATGGGTGTGCCACAAGGAAAGCACGTGGCCCATTTCGTGGGAAAGGATGTGCGATTTTACCAATGGATAGGTTTGCAGGGTTACCGGGTCTTCCATAAAACCAGAAACCAAAAATGCGGTTTTAGGTTGACTTGATGTTCCATAACCATCCCAACCTAAAAAACCAACAGAGTCATCATACATATAAATATCCACACCATCGGGATGGTTATTTATATCGAATACGCTGGCGCCTGGGCTATAAAATTCTGAATCATCATCAATATAATCAATCTGATGATCCCATACAAAATAGATGTTATGGGGGTTAAAGGCGGTATCCAAATAACTCAGTGCCAAACTAACATCAGATGGAGACTGTCCTCCCATGTGGCTTGACTTTCGTATCACGTGTACGTATATCCGAACACAAAAGGAGTAGTTTGAATAATTTTGTGTTCTATATGGTTCGATTAATATCTCTTGGTTGGCGGCCGCAAGAGTATCAATTTCACAATAAACCTGTGCGTGGGCCTTACCGCACATCACAAAGATCAAAGAAGTAAGAAGTAAGAAGTAAGAAGTAAGAAGTAAGAAGTAAATTTTTTCATGATTATATCAGTTTTAAAAATTACATTTCTTAAAGATACGTTAAAATTTCATAAAAACCAATTTCATCAAAATAAAAAAAGGAGCCTGTTACAGCCAATCATAGTCGGAAGAAAAAATCCTCCGACCATGACTGGAGATTCGGTTCCTCTTTTTTTGATTCAAGAAACAAGAGCCAAGAATCGAGAAGGATTCTTTTAAATAACATTTATCTCATTATAATAGAATCGTCTTGTGTCTTTCAGCGAAGCGGTCTTTACTCTTGGCTCTATTTCTTCGGAATATTCTTCAAGATTTCAAGAACAAACTCCCAGTATTTTTGTGCGGAGGAAATACTCGCGCGCTCATCGGGAGAGTGCGCCCCCTTAATGGTCGGTCCAAAGGAAATCATATCCATCCCGGGATAGTTCTGGCCCAAAATACCACATTCCAAACCAGCGTGGCAAGCAGCCACATGTGCCTTTTCGCCGTTCATCTTTTGATAAAGATTGTCCAAAACCTTTAAAATAGGACTGTCCATATTTGGTGCCCACCCGGGATAATCGCCAGCAAGTTTTACTTTATACCCAGCAAGTTCAAAAGTTGAAGTCAGAGCGTTTGCCAAAACATCTTTTGAAGATTCCACAGAGCTGCGTGTTAAACATTCTATTTTAATGTTTCCATCAGCAACCATAACTTTTGCTATATTATTTGAGGTTTCCACCAAATCCTCAATATCCGGACTCATTCGGTACACGCCATTATGTGCGGCGTTCATGGCATTGAAGAAGTTTCGCTGCGCTTCATCGGTCATTACCTTTGCAAAATTTTCCTCGGTCAATTCGGCTATGATGGAAAGATTGGGCTCCAACGATTTGTATTCTGAATTTATTTCGGAACGAATTTCATCAAAAGCCAAAAGAAATTTTTCTTCCGATGAAACCACTACTGTAGCCACGCTCTCCCGCGGAATGGCATTTCGCAGACTTCCTCCTTCAAGTTTTGCCAATTGCATAAATTCTTTTGTGGCAAATAGCAAACGGTTCATCAGTTTGTTGGCGTTGCCCAATCCTTTTATAATGTCCATCCCGCTGTGGCCGCCTTGTAATCCCTTAACCTTAATTTGATACGTGGCTCCGTTTTTGGGAGCTTCGGTTTGGCTGTAAGTGCCCGTGGCGGTTACATCCACCCCACCGGCACAGCCCACACCTATTTCATCATCTTCTTCAGTGTCCAAGTTTAAAAGAATATCACCTTTCAGCAAACCACCTTTTAAACCTTTTGCACCGGTCATTCCGGTTTCTTCGTCTATTGTAAACAGAGCTTCAATTGCGGGATGCTCAATTTCATTACTTTCAAGAATAGCCATGATCGTGGCTACCCCCAAACCGTTGTCCGCTCCAAGGGTTGTGCCTTTTGCGCGGACCCAGTCGCCATCAACGTACATTTCAATTCCCTGTGTGTCAAAATTGAAATCGGTATCGTTGTTTTTTTGGTGAACCATATCCAAGTGGCTTTGCAGGACCACGGTTTTGCGGTCTTCCATTCCCTTGGTCGCCGGTTTGCGGATTATCACGTTGCCCACTTCATCTTCAAGAGTTTCCAAACCGAGGCTTTTTCCGAAATCTTTCATAAACGCAATAACACGTTCCTCTTTTTTTGAAGGGCGAGGTACGGCGTTCAAATCGGCAAATTTGTTCCAAAGGGCTTTGGGGTTTAAGTTTCTTATCTCTTCATTCATTGTTTATATTTTTTGTTATGAAAAAAAATCCGCCACGAATGCACGAATAATTATGTTTCTTAGTGAAGAATTATTTAAAAGAATTTTAAAATATAATTATCATAAAAACATTAGTGAATTAGTGGCTACCGTTTCTACCACAAAATTACCTTTTTTCATTCGCTATAAAAATTATGTGGTAAAAGATTTCCTTCGTATGTTTGGATTATGGTAAAACGGACTTCAGCTTTCCTCACCATTTTCCTGTTTGTGCAGATAATAGCACTTCAGGTTTTAAAGTTTTTCCCAGAATTTGTTGAGAAATATTACAGTCTCGGGATATATCCATGGATTTCAAAAATTTCGCGTTACATTTTTGGTTGGATTCCTTTTTCCGTGGGCGATTTGTTTTATCTGCTAATTGCCATTGTAGCCATTCGGTGGCTTTATAAAAATGTGAAACGTCTTAAAAACGACCAAGTAGGTTTCGCCGTAGAGATTCTGGGAGCGGTTTCAGTGGTTTATTTTATGTTCCACGTGCTATGGGGATTTAACTACTATAGGCTTCCACTGCACAAATCCCTGCAGCTTGAAAGTGATTATACCACAGAACAATTATTGGAAACCACCAATCGCTTTATAGAAAAAAGCAACGCCATGCATCGCGAACTGGGTTTTGCTGATAGCGTGAAAGTTGAATTACCCTACACTCAAAAGGAAATGTTCAAAAAAACCTTGAACGGTTATAAAAATTTAGAAGAAGAGTTTCCGCAGTTGGCTTTTTCGCCACGAAGTATCAAAAAAAGTGGTTGGAGTTTGGGGCTTACCTATATGGGCTATAGCGGTTACCTAAATCCATTTTCGGGTGAAGCGCAGGTTAACAATCTGATGAAAACCTATAAATTTCCGGTAGTGGCCTGTCACGAAGAAGCCCACCAAATAGGCTATGCTGCAGAAAATGAAGCCAATTTTATAGCCACGCTTTCTACTTTGCATAATGATGACCCATTTATGCAATACGCGGGCTATATTTTTACACTTCGGTATTTGATAAATGAAGTGGCGCGACGCGATGAAGCTAAGTATGAAGAGCTTTTAACGCAAATAAATCCAGGTATCTTGGAAAGTTATAAAGAGATGCGAGATTTTTGGGAAAGCTATCAAAATCCGTTTGAAACATTCTCAAAGCTTTTTTGGGACAACTTCCTAAAAGCAAATAACCAAAGCCGCGGCATTATGAGCTACGACTATATGGTTGCGCTTGTGGTGAATTATTATGAGGGTAAAAAACTTTAGCTCCCAACTTTAATTTTTAATTGATCATTGAACATATTCCGCCTCTGCAGGTTTTGCAAAAACTTCAGCGTCAAGCATGGTTTCAGTTGCAGTAACCTTATCAAATTTTATATCCATCTTTTCCCCTTTGGGTTTCCCGTTTTCCACGTTCCACCACGTAAGCTTTTCAGGTAATAGCAAACCATTTACATCTTGCCATTTGTCGTATTTTATATAATGCCAATCATCGCTTTTCTTTTGGTCTTTAAAGGTTACAGTATACGCCAACCAAACCATTTTATTGGTATCTGGCTCAAAATATAGGATGTACTCATCCTCAGGCGAATCGCCCACGCCCTTGTCATAGGAAACTTTTAAACCGTTATACAATTTGCCATCAAGTTCGGTGGGGGCTACAGCTTCATAATTTATTCCCGGGTCTGAAATAATAAAAGGCATTGCATAGAAATAGAACATTAAATTGTGGTAAAATACCGGATTGCCTTCATAACCCAAATCGTGTTTTAACAACCACACCCCTTTTCCGTCATAACCTATGGACCAATCCTTGGATTCTATTTTTGTTTTTCTGTTGGGCAAAGAAACGGTATGTGTTTCGTGGCCATTTTTTCCCTTCATTTCAAAACAAAGATTGTTCATCTTTTTCCAATTGTCCAAACCACCGTGAGCGGTAAATACGGTTTGTAATGTTGCGGGATAGGTTTTTTCAGTGTTTGTTTGGGCATTCTTTGGATCGCCATCTGGGGCTTCAACTCCAGTTGAATCAAGTTCGGTACCTTCAATCCGTGGATCTTCGCCCGTAGTTTTTTTATCGTCCCTACAAGCCGAAAGAGAGATTATAAGTGCAGCAAAAAAAATCAGTTTTTTCATAATGGTTGGTTTTTAGTTGTTTAAAAATAAAAAAGCTTCCCGTGTTGGGGAAGCTTTTTAGAAAGGTTTATGATTTTTATGAATTTAGCATTTCATACTTGACCATATTATCTTTTTTCAGTAATCTTGTTCTGCTAAAAAAGCTTTTATGAAAAGAAAATACTTCGGCCAAATCCTCATAATTAGCGCCCTATTGCTTTTCCAATCCTGCCACATTCAGATTGAAAACAACCGCCGTATTACTATTAGTGGAACAGTTGTAGACAGCCAAGGCAGTCCAATATCTAACATTTCCATTCGCAGTGAAGTTTTTGGAGAAGTTATTGGCGCAAGTGTAAGTGATGAAAATGGAAAGTTTGAATTTGTATCCCTAGAAGCCCAAAGTAGCAAAGGGTTGGATATATTGGTTAACGTTAAACCCTCTAGTTATGAATATGACGATTATTATTATGGTTTTGATAATGACTACGGTACAGGGCTACCGGAAAATGACGAATATTCCGGAAAAAGATATTTTAACCCATCAAGTAATAGAGAAGAATCAAGTTATAATTTAGGAAGAATACAATTAAACGAAATAGCTACTTTAAGCCTTTTTCTAAATAACCTTCCCGGGGATGAAAATGTAGTGTCATACTATCTGGAATACACAAATGATGTTTGCAAAATTGATGTGAATTTAGAAAGCTCTCCAGACGAATGCGTGATAACCCAAGGCGATTATATTACAGTCCTTGATCCTGAGTCTCAAAATACACAAGTTAACCTGCAAAGCCAATTAGGTACATCTGTGTTTTTTAAATATCAACTAAACAACCAGCCAGAACAGACCATTTCCATTCCTCTAACCAATAGTGAAAATTCGTATGTTTTCGAATATTAAACTAATTCCGCTTATTTTTCTCGCTTCATTAACTGCTTTTGCCCAAGAACCGAATAACATAAACAGCACTGAAGATGAGGATGAGCCACATAAAATAGGTAACATTATTTTGGGAGCCTATATTCCTTCTGCCTTTGGAGATAATTTTGTAAACAACGGAATGGATTTAAGCCCCGGTGCAAAAATTGCTTTTAAAGTAAATACCTATCCAGGAATTTACGTAGGGCCTTATTTTAGCTTTTTTAATGGCGAAGTTTCCGATCAAACTTTATTGGGCAATTATGATAACACTACTAATTTTGTAATTGGAGCAGTTGCGGGCTATGATTTTTATGTAATCAATTTTGATATCTCCTTGGGAATGGGCGTAGGGTATTCAGTATATGCCAACAGAGGCTTGGGTGATAATTTTAATGATACCGCAACAGCACTTTGGTTTAGCCCGGAGGTGAGTTATAGACTGAACACCTATTTAGGATTATTCATAGCTCCAGAACTACGCCATGATTTTATGAATATTGACGTACCTTCAGAACTTGAAGACACTTTTGGGGGCGTAAACTACTTCAATATTAGCTTTGGACTTCGCATCAATTTGGGCACCGGATATAAGTTTCAGTAGCGTATCTTTGCCGCATGCACAAAAACATTACAAGCTTTCAAAACCCGCTGATAAAACAGATTGTTTTATTGCAAGAGAAGTCGCGCGAACGCCGCAAAACACAACTTTTTGTAATTGAAGGACTGCGCGAAATTTCATTGGCAATAAAAGGCGGCTATCTTTTGAAAACGGTACTTTTTTGTTCCGAAATAGTTTCCGAAGAAGAAATTTATATTCTGAAAGAAACTGGCGATAACGAAACTGAGTTTATTGAGATTTCTTCTGAAGTATATGAAAAGCTAGCCTACAGAAGTTCCACCGAGGGCGTTTTGGCTATAGCATATTCCAAAACCTTAGAACTTGCCGATCTTCAACTTGCAACCAAAAACCCTTTAATTTTAGTAGCTGAAGCCCCCGAAAAACCAGGCAACATAGGTGCGATACTCCGAACCGCGGACGCCGCAAATGTAGATTGTGTAATCATTGCCAACCCGAAGACCGATATGTTCAACCCCAACATCATCCGCAGCAGCGTGGGTTGTTTGTTTACAAACAGGATTGCCACTGGAAGCACTTCAGAAATCATATCGTTTTTAAAGGAAACCAAAATCAACATTTACTGCGCGGCTTTGCAGGCGTCTGTAAATTACGACACTATAGATTATAAAAAACCAACCGCAATAGTTGTAGGCACTGAAGCCACTGGTCTTTCCGAAGAATGGTTACAAAACAGCACCCAAAACATAATCATTCCAATGCAAGGCGAAATAGACAGTATGAATGTTTCCGTAGCCGCAGGAATACTTATATTTGAAGCCAAACGACAAAGAAATTTTCTTTGAAAATTTCAAATCACAATATAATAAATTCCAAATTCCAAAACATCTCATTTTGGAATTTGGTCTTTTAATTTTGAATTTCCTTTATGAAGCCCGAAACTCTTTTTTACATAATAATAGCAATTCTTGTCATTAGTTTCATCATTGACCATGCATTGGATTACTTAAACGCAAAACACTTCAACGATCCGCTTCCCGCAGAACTACAAGACGTTTTTGATGAAAAAGAATACAAAAAATCGCAGCACTACAAAAAGGAACGCTATAAGTTCGGGATACTTACTTCTTCAATTTCCCTCATCGCTACCCTCCTTTTCTTTTTCTTGGATGGCTTTGCTTATGTAGATAGTTTGGCACGATCTGTTTCAAATAATGAAATTGTTGTAGCACTCGCTTTCTTTGGAATTATAATGATAGCTAGTGACATCCTCAGCACGCCTTTCAGCTATTACAGTACCTTCGTCATTGAAGAAAAATACGGTTTTAATAAAACCACACGTAAAACTTTTTTCCTTGACAAACTGAAAGGTTGGGCAATGGGGGCCGTTATTGGGGGAATTCTTCTAAGTGCAATTATTTGGTTTTACCAAAGCACGGGTAAAAACTTTTGGCTTTACGCTTGGGGCGTCATTACTGTTTTTACAGTTTTAATGAATCTTTTTTACACGCGTTTTATCGTTCCACTTTTCAACAAACAAACCCCTTTGGAAGAAGGCTCGCTTCGTTCCCAAATAGAAACCTATGCATTAAAAGTAGGGTTCACGCTCGATAAAATTTTCGTGATAGACGGCAGCAAGCGAAGCACCAAGGCCAATGCCTATTTCTCAGGTTTTGGTAGCGAAAAGCGCGTTACCCTTTATGACACTCTAATTAAAGATTTAAACGAAGAAGAAATAGTAGCCGTCCTTGCCCATGAAGTAGGCCATTACAAGCGAAATCATATTATCATCAACCTTTTTGCAGCCATTATCACTACGGGATTTACACTTTGGCTTTTGTCATTGTTTATTGGTAATCCTTTATTTTCTGAAGCTTTGAATGTTTCCCATCCTACATTTCATATTGGCCTGGTCGTTTTCGGAGTGCTTTATAGCCCAATTTCAGGCATTACAAGTTTACTGATGAATTATTTAAGTAGAAAATTTGAATACCAAGCAGATAATTACGCAAAGAATACTTTTGCGGCATTGCCGCTGATTTCAGGTTTAAAAAAGCTTTCTAAAAATAGCCTGAGCAACCTTACACCGCATCCGCTTTATGTGTTTGCGCATTATTCACATCCTACGCTATTGCAAAGGTTCCGAAATTTGAAGAAATAATTTTTATCATTTGAATATAATGTAGGAAAAAGCTACTTTGCGACCTCTTAAAAATTTCAAATGAATACAAGACTACTATTATTTTCAACCATACTTTTTTCCTTTTCAATTAATGCCCAAATAGATTTTGAAGCGCATATTACTGTCGATGATACAGGCGGAACAAACAATCCGACATCAGTCTGTGCCGCCGACCTTGATGGTGATGGTGATATGGATATAATATCTTCTTCCATAAACGACTCTAAATTAGCCTGGTATAAAAATACAAATGGAAGTTTCGGAGCACAACAAATAATTACAGAAAACGCAATTAGAACCAACCAAGTAATTGCTATAGATATTGATAATGACAGTGATATAGATTTAGTTAATGCTACCTATTATGGTATCTTTTGGTATGAAAACGTAGACGGTCAAGGAAATTTTGGAACTCCGCAAACTGTTAGCGCTCCAGAAACACATGCCAGAGAAATTCAAGCTGCAGATATGGACGGCGACGGCGATTTGGATATAACTGCAAATTCTAGCTCAACCAATTCAATTGCATGGTTTGAAAATATGGATGGGCAAGGTACTTTTTCTGTTGAGCACATTATCGCAAACAATTCAGCTAGCTATAATAATATTTATGTGGAAGATCTTGATAGCGATGGCGATATGGATATTTTGGTCTCAGACTATACAAATGATAATGTTTCTTGGTTCAAGAATATCAATGGTCAAGGAGATTTTGGCTCAATACAAGTTATCTCAACAAATGTGCAACGTCCAAGAGGGGTTTCGGCGGCAGATATTGATGGCGATGGAGATAAAGACGTTCTTGCCACTTCCCTATTATTCGACCAAAAATTAGTTTGGTATGAAAATTTAAACGGACAGGGCAATTTTGGTCCACAGCGTTTTGTAAGTGCTGATGTACAAGGTCAATTTTTGGTCACTTCTGCAGATGTGGATAATGATGGCTATTTAGACGTAATATCAGGATCCGATGCCCAAGGAATAATTTATTGGTACAAAAATCTGGATGGCCTTGGTAATTTCGAACCAAAACAACAAATAACAAACCAAACAGAATATCTTAGGGAAATCAACTTGGCAGATTTGGATAGCGATGGCGATTTAGATTTAATTTCCGCCTCTGCTACAGATGACAAAATAGCATATTACATAAATACTGATGGACAAGGAAATTTTGGTACTCAAAATGTTGTGGTGGAAATTAACGGTACCAACAGACCATATACAGTTATGTCTATTGATATGGATGGTGATGGCGATAAGGATGTAATTTGTGCATCCAATGGTGATGACAAAATATCTTGGCTAGAAAATATGGATGGTATAGGAAACTTTTCTTCACCAAAAACCATTTCTTTACAATTGAATTATCCAATCTCTATTGACGCTGCAGACATTGATGGTGATGGAGACATGGATGTAGTTTCTCAATCATATTATAATAACACAGTAGGGTGGTTTGAAAATATGGATGGGCAGGGGGGCTCTTTTACAGCTCATATTTTTAGTCCGCTTATTTCATCTCCTTACGTAACCTATCCTATGGATGTAGATAATGATGGAGATATTGATATTGTTTCTGGTGGAGATTTTGGGTTGTTATGGTATGAAAACACGAATGGCCAAGGAAATTTTGGCCCAACCCAATTAATTAATAATACAGGTATGTGTATAGAATCTGTTAGAGCAGCAGATATTAACAATGATGGGCTTTTAGATTTAGTTGCAGCAGACTGGTGTAATGATGTACTACTTTGGCATGAAAATAACGGAGGAGGCAACTTTGGAGCACAACAAACAATTTCAACAGAAATAAGTGGTTCATTATCCGTGGATATAAAAGATATGGATAATGACGGCGATCAGGACGTCCTTGCTTCCTCATTCGGCGACCATTCCGCAATTTGGTTTGAAAATTTAGATAATCAGGGTACATTTGGCCCATTGAGAGCTATAAATAATAATACAGAGGGCGCCTTTGAAGTCTATGCTAAAGATTTAGATGCAGATGGAGATATGGATGTACTTACAGCTTCTTTTTCTAGCAATACGGTCTTTTGGCATGAAAATCTTGGTAGTGGGAATTTTGGTTCAGAACAAATAGTCTCCTCCCAAGTTGACAATACAACTTGTGTATTTGCAGATGATTTTAACGGCGACGGGAAAATGGACGTACTAGCATCGTCATATTCCTTAGACGAAATAATCTGGTTCGAAAACCGCGGCCCACTCGGCATCGAGGAAAACACAACAATCCTTTTCAGCATCTACCCAAACCCAACAAACGGAGTACTTTCAATAAATAGTAGTTCAACAGTATCTGAAATAACTATTTATAACAACATCGGACAACTCCTTTTCACTTTCAAGGAAAAGAATCAAATTGATATTTCAACTTTAAGCAAAGGCATATATTTCGTGAAAATTAAGGACGAAAACGGACAAACAGAAACTAAAAAAGTGGTGAAAAAATAAATTGAAGTATCTTTCAAGGTAATTTATCCAAGCCCTTGAAACCTATAACCCGCACTGTCTGGATTCTCTCACTAGTCAGCCTGTTTACAGACATGGCAAGTGAAATGCTTTATCCAATCATGCCTATCTATTTAAAAAGTATCGGCTTTTCAATTTTATTGATTGGTGTTTTGGAAGGTTTGGTTGAAGCCGTGGCGGGACTCAGCAAAGGCTATTTTGGGCAATTAAGCGACAGCAAAGCGAAACGAGCCCCTTTCGTGCAACTCGGTTATTCTTTAAGCGCCATTTCAAAACCGATGATGGCTTTCTTCGTCTATCCGCTGTGGATATTTTTTGTTAGAACTACAGACCGATTGGGAAAGGGAATCCGTACCGGCGCCCGAGACGCCATGCTTTCAGCGGAGACAACAAAGGCAAACAAAGGAAAGGTTTTCGGCTTTCACCGCTCTATGGATACTTTCGGAGCCGTACTCGGTCCTGCCCTTGCCTTGGGCTATTTATACTTTTATCCCGAAGATTACATAAACCTTTTTTACATCGCCTTTATTCCGGGTGTGCTGGCTGTAATTGCTTCCTTTCTTTTGAAAGATAAAAAAGTAGAAATTTCTTCGGAAAAGAAAAAAATAAGTTTCTTCTCCTTCGTCAACTATTGGAAACAAAGCCCTGCGGAATACCGAAAAGTAGTGATTGGCTTACTTTTTTTCGCCCTTTTCAACAGCAGTGATGTTTTTTTGTTATTAAAAGCGAAAGAAGCAGGACTGGACGACGCCTGGGTGATCGGAATTTATATTTTTTACAATTTAATTTATGCTCTCACCGCATACCCCTTGGGAAGTTTTGCAGATAAAATTGGTTTGAAAAAAATGTTCATTTTTGGATTAATCATATTCAGCTTAGTTTACTTCGGAATGGGTTTAACTACAAATTTATACGCAATAATCGCTCTCTTCTTCGGCTACGGAATTTATGCCGCAGCAACCGAAGGTATTTCCAAGGCGTGGATCACGAACATTTCCAAAGACGAAAACACTGCCACCGCCGTGGGCACTTACACCGCCTTTCAAAGCATCATCGCGATGGCAGCAAGCGTAATGGCTGGACTACTATGGTTTTATTTTGGGGCGAGCGTAGCCTTCATCGTTACAGCTATCGCTACGGTTTTGGTTATCCTGTATTTTGTCGGAAATTTTTCTGCAACAACTAACTAAAAATTTCCTACACTCCCGAAAAACCGCTAATTAAATTTTCAAAGCCATCCCTCATACAACACTCCGCACTCCGCACCCAGCACCCAGCATCCGTCACCCGTCACCCAGCACCAAGCACCCAGCATCCATCATCCATCAAAAATTCTCAAATCCAAAATCGTAAATCTAAAATCGTAAATACTATCTTTGCCCTCTGTTAAGAATTTACACCTATGACAATTTCATACAACTGGCTAAAACAATTCATCAACCTCCCTTGGGACGCCGAAAAAACTGGCGAATTATTGACCGATCTCGGACTTGAAGTAGAAGGAATAGAAGATTTCTCTTCCGTAAAAGGAGGATTGGAAGGCGTTGTGGTAGGCCACGTTTTAGAATGCACCCAACACACAAACGCTGACCGACTAAAAGTGACCAAAGTTGACGTTGGCACGGGCGAACCCATACAAATAGTTTGTGGGGCACCCAATGTTGCGGTAGGTCAAAAAGTACCCGTTGCTACCGTTGGCACCACACTTTACGATGCTGAGGAAAAGCCTTGGCAGATAAACAAAGGCAAAATACGCGGCGAAGTTAGCGAAGGAATGATCTGCGCCGAAGACGAACTCGGCCTCGGAAAATCGCACGACGGAATCATGGTTTTGGATGCTAAATTAAAGCCCGGAACCCCTTTAGCTAAAGTTTTGGAGGTTGAAAACGACAAAGTTTTTGAAATTGGCCTGACCCCAAACCGTGCCGATGCCATGAGCCATTGGGGCGTTGCGCGCGATTTAAAAGCTGGACTGCTCCATCAAGGTATTTCTACAAAACTAAATACACCATCAACCAGCAGTTTCAGAATTGATAATCGCACCCTTAAGATTGACGTAAATGTAAAAGACAATGCTTTGGCGCCACGTTATTGTGGGATTACAATAAGCAATCTCAAGGTTGGAACTTCACCTGCTTGGCTTCAAAATAGATTGAAATCCATTGGGCTATCACCTATAAATAATATTGTGGATGTTACCAACTATGTGCTTCACGAACTTGGCCAACCATTGCATGCCTTTGATGCTTCAAAAATTGCTGGGAATATTGTGAATGTGAAAACACTTCCCCCAGGAACAAAATTTACAACCCTCGATGGCATAGAACGCGAACTGCACAAAGAAGACTTAATGATTTGTGATGCTGAAAAACCCATGTGCATCGCAGGAGTTTTCGGAGGAATTAATAGTGGCGTCACAGAAAGCACAACAAGTATTTTCTTGGAAAGCGCATACTTTAATCCTGTAAGCATTCGCAAAACTGCAAAACGCCACAGTTTGAGCACAGATGCTTCCTTCCGTTTTGAAAGAGGCATTGATCCAAACATTACTGATTACGCGCTTCGTTACGCAGCCATTTTAATTATTAAAGTAGCCGGAGGACAAATAACTAGTGATTTAATAGATGTTTATCCTAAGAAAATTGAAGACCATCAAGTTTTTCTGAATTTTGAAAAAGCAAATAAACTAATTGGTGAAGAAATTCCGAAGGAAACCATTAAAGACATCCTTACTTCGCTTGAGATGAAAGTGAATAACGTAACCGAAACCGGCATCGGGATGACTATTCCCGCTTACCGAAACGACGTTACCCGTGATGTTGATGTTATTGAGGAAATACTTCGTGTTTATGGTTACAACAACATAAAGTTTACTCAAAAACTGAACGCTTCAATTTCCACCATTTTGTCCGGTGAAGATTATGATGTTCAGAATAAAATAGCTTTGCAGTTAACGGGGCTTGGTTTTAATGAAATGCTGAACAATTCGCTTACCACACCAAAATACAACGAACTGAGTGAAACCATCAAAGAAAACTATAACGTAACTATGCTCAACCCCTTGAGCCAAGATCTTTCTGTGTTGCGCCAGTCCATGTTATTTTCAGGTTTGGAAGCTATTGAATATAACAGCAACCGAAAAAACAGCGATTTAAAATTGTTTGAGTTCGGAAAGACCTATCACAATTTTCCGGGTGGAAGAACAGAGACAAAACACCTTTCTCTTTTCATCACAGGTTTGAAAACGGAAGGAAATTGGGTATCCCCAGAAACAAAAAGTAATTTCTTCTTCGGAAAAGGAACTGTTGCAGCTTTAATGGAACGCTTAGGGCTTGAAGGTTTTACCGAAGATTCCACTGATAACGATATTTTTGCTGAAGGAATTTCCCTAAAAAGAAATAAAGAAAAAATCGTTGAATTTGGTATTGTAAAACAAAAAGTCACCAAAGAACTTGATGTTGATGCCGAAATATTTTTCGCAGATTTCAACTGGGATGCGGTTCTGAAACAAATTTCAACTAAAAATTTTAAGTTGAAACCCATCGCAAAATTCCAAGCAGCGCAACGCGACTTTGCTTTGTTGCTTGATAATTCAGTGCGTTTTGGCGATCTGCAAAATGCGGCCTTTAATACCGAAAAGAAATTCCTAAAAGCTGTTACACTTTTTGATGTTTATAAAGGCAAAAATCTTCCCGAAGGCAAAAAAAGCTATGCGCTTAGTTTTACTATTCAAGACGAAGAAAAAACTTTGACCGATAAACAGATAGACAGAATAATGGGTAAACTCCAACAAAAATTTGAAAACGAATTTGGAGCAACACTTCGATAATAACAAAAAAACAGCGACTTTAAAAGGTCGCTGTTTTCATTTTAATTGATTGGGAATTGGGTCAAAATTACTTTGGTAAAACAACACTATCAACTACGTGAATCACTCCATTCGATTGGTTAACGTCAGCAATAGTAACAGTTGCCATTCCCCCATTTTCATCCATCAACATAACATTTTTGCCTTTCATCATCGCTGTTAAAGTTCCGCCACTCACAGTTGTATAAGTAGCTTTGCCATTCCCTTTTTTGATATCCTTCATTATGGCTGCAGCACTGTGTCTACCTGCAAGAACGTGATAGGTTAGGACGGTTTGCAATGTTTTTTTGTTTTCAGTTTTCAGTAAAGTTTCCACAGTTCCTTTTGGTAGTTTTTCAAAAGCCTCGTTTATTGGTGCAAAAACTGTAAACGGACCATCGCTTTGAAGTGTTTCCACCAAATCTGCAGCTTTTACGGCTGCTACAAGTGTTGTGTGGTCTTTTGAATTTACTGCATTTTCAATAATGTTTTTGCTGGGATACATTGCTGCTCCGCCAACCATAACTGTTTTTTCGTCTTTCATCATTTTGTCTTGAGCAAAAATTGATGAAGTTCCAGCCATAAGGGCAATAGAAAATAATGTTGCTGTAATAAATCTTGATTTCATAATAATGTGTTTTTAGTTTTAAGTTTATGTGTATATAAACGAAAGTCCGGAAACTACGGTTTTGCAGTTTCCGGACTTTAGGGTTTATTTAACTTTTATAAAACTATTCTTCCGAAGGTGGAAAAATTAATCCATCAATAATATGAAAAAAGCCATTTTTATGATAATAGTCTGGAGCTATAACTCTGGCAATATTTTTATGTTCATCAATTAGCATTAATTGTCCCGCATTTTCCATAATTTCTAATCTGTGTCCCTCAATGGTCGTCAAGTATGCCTTACCGCTATTTTTCTCCACTGCAGTTTTAAGGCTATTGCTATCAAGTCTTCCGGGCACGGCTAGGTACTTTATCATTGAATTTACTAAAGGGGTATTTCCTAAAATTGAGTCCCTGCTTTTCTTCGGTAAGTTTAAAAACGCCTCATCCGCTACTGCAAAAATGGTAACCATCTCTTGATTTTCCAACTTTTTACGCAAGTGTTCATTTTTTAAGATTTTAGCCAAAATCATAAAATCTGGAGCTTCTTCAATATTTTCATAAAACGTTTTACTTGAAGTAAACTCGCTATCTCCCAACATTTTGGTAACCTCTGCATTTTTAGTTGACTTGTACTTCTGTGCGGATACGGTTGCTGTAAAACAAATTATGAAAACTAAAAGGAATGTATGTTTGATCTTCATTTGTGTAAGAAATTTAATAAAGTGAAAAGCGAAATGTCCGAAAAGTTACTTCTGAAAATTTTCAAATCAGTTCGGAACATTTCCTAAAAAATTAGATTGTAAATATAGCAAATACGAAGCCAAATTATCTATGAATGAAAAAGCGTTTCCAACATTTAAAATTTCACTCAAACTGTGTTAAATTCTTGTTTTGCACAAATGTACTGTGTACATTTATTTTTCCAAAAAATTGCAACTTATGTTTTCTCGGACCAATATTGAAAAACAACTGTTGAAATATCGTTCAAAACGAATTGACGAGCAGTCTGTTATGGATGAAGTAAACCGAATTTTTTCTGAAAATAAAAAACAGCGCGAAGCAATATTTGCAACACTAGAGAAAGAATCTGTAGAAATTGAAAATCATTTTAATTTTGATTTACTGGAAAGTTTAAACATTTTTCACATAGATGACATTAAGAATCTTTGCATAAATTATCGTTTACGCTTTTTGGGATCACACTTTTTTAAGGGCGATTTTCCCGAAGAGGCAATTTCAGAAATTAGAAATCTTGAAAACAAACACGGCATTGCCTTGAAAAACTTTAAGATTGTTGCTCCCGCAAAACTTCTTAAACTTGAAAATGCTGACGATCCGTTGCTATTTGCACCAATGGGCAACGATTATTTTTACTTAATCCACAAATGGGGAAATGATCTGCATCCGTTTAGAAAATTATTGATGTGGCCCTATAAAAATTTTGAAAATCTGGTGTTTACCGTAGCTTTACTGAGTCTTTTCATAACTGCCTTAATGCCCATGCAATGGTTCACCCCGAACGCAACTTTTGCGGAATATCTTTTTTTATTCCTTTTCATTTTCAAAAGTGTGGGCGGAATGGTAATTTTTTACGGTTTTTCAAAAGGAAAAAATTTCAACGGCGCCATTTGGAAAAGTAAATATTACAATGCTTGATTTCAGTATTGAGTAAAATAAATAACTTATTGATTTAATAACAAATAATTTAAAATCATGTCAGAAAACAAAGAAGAAACCGTTCGCATATATACAGGCTCCGATATAATAGCAACAGGATTAGTAGGAAGATTGGAGGACGCAAATATCACCCCAATACTTCGGGACGATGAACAAAGTGGAGTCATGTTTGGTTCGGGAAGTAAATATGACGATCAAGTTCGTGTATTTGTTCGCAAAGATGAACTTGCCATTGCCCAACCAATTGTGGATGCCTATTTGAAGGAAATTGAGGAATAGTAAATCCTTAAAAAATACAATGTAACAATGAGCACTAAAAGCAAAAGAATACTCGCTCTATTGTTGGATTTGACGATAATTGGTGTTATCGCAAGTGTAGCAACAAACTTTTTTAAATTTGAATGGGAACTGGGTGAATATTTATTATTTAACCATCACATAACTTGGGGATTAAGTCTATCCTTTTTATTCTATTTGATGTATTTTATTTTATGTGACGTTTTTGGAAATTCAGTTACTATTGGTAAAGAAGTATTGAAAATCAGAACGATTTCTGTTAGTGGTAAGCAATTAAAATTAAAAAATCGAATTTATCGAACCCTATTAAAAATTCTCAGCATTATATTTTGGCCAATCAGTGCAACTGTATTTTTGATAAATGGCTTTACTATTGAAGACGGTTTTTGTAACACGAAAACTGTTGAAAAACAGTATCATTTATTAAATTAAAAAGACAGGCTCTATTTGATTTTTTCAGATAAAGCCTGCCTTTTTTATGAAATTTCGATAACAATCTTAAGCCTCTACGGAATACATTTTCTCGCGTAACTCCTTTATTTTTTTATCGCCCATATATTCATCAAAAGTCATATAGCGATCAATAGCACCGTTTGGTGTAAGTTCTATAATGCGGTTACCCACCGTTTGTGCAAATTCATGGTCGTGGGTGGTTAACAAAATGGTTCCTTTAAAATTTTTCAAGGAATTGTTGAAAGCGGTAATTGATTCCAAATCCAAATGATTTGTAGGTTCGTCGAGCATCAGAACGTTGGCACGCTGCATCATCATTCGGCTTAGCATACAGCGTACTTTTTCCCCACCCGAAAGCACGTTGCTTTTCTTCAAGGCCTCTTCACCACTGAAAAGCATTTTGCCCAAAAATCCACGTAAGAAAACTTCTTCACGCTCCTCCTCTGTTTTAGCATATTGGCGTAACCAATCTACCAATGAAAGGTTGTTTTTGAAAAATTCTTCATTATCCAATGGAAGGTAACTTTGATTAGTGGTAATCCCCCATTGAAAAGAACCAGTATCTGCCTTTGCGTGGCTGTTTAATATTTCATAAAAGGCAGTTGCAGCGCGAGAGTCGCGCGAATAAATAATAACCTTATCACCTTTTGCCAAATTGATATCTACATTCTTGAAAAGCACTTCTCCATCGATAGAAGCAGATAGGTTTTCAACATTCAAAATCTGGTCCCCCGCTTCACGCTCGCGTTCAAAAATGATTGCCGGGTAGCGGCGGCTTGAAGGTTTTATTTCTTCTACGTTAAGTTTTTCGAGCATCTTTTTACGTGAAGTTGCCTGTTTACTTTTTGCTACGTTTGCACTGAAACGCATGATGAACTCCTGCAGCTCTTTACGTTTTTCCTCTGCTTTTTTGTTTTGCTGTGCACGTTGGCGTGCTGCAAGTTGGCTACTTTCGTACCAGAAAGTATAGTTACCACTATAGTGGTTTATTTTGCCAAAATCAATATCGCTGATGTGGGTGCATACAGCATCGAGAAAGTGACGGTCGTGGGAAACAACAATCACGCAGTTATCATAATTCGCGAGGAAATTTTCAAGCCAATTGATGGTTTCATAATCCAAATCGTTGGTGGGCTCATCCATAATAAGCACATCCGGATTTCCAAAAAGCGCTTGGGCCAAAAGCACACGTACTTTTTGTTTTCCATCCAAATCCTTCATCATTGTATAATGCAGGCTTTCGTCAATACCGAGATTTGAAAGCATGGCTGCGGCATCACTGTCGGCGTTCCAACCGTTCATTTCTTCAAAAGCCACCTGTAGTTCACCAATTTTTTCGGCATTATCATCCGTATAATCTTCGTACAGTTTGTCTATTTGGGTTTTTATGGAAAACAATTCCTTATTACCACGCACTACGGTTTCCAGCACCATAAAGTCATCATAAGCATTGTGGTTTTGTTCAAGTACAGACATACGTTTGCCCTTTTCTAAATGAACATGGCCGGAAGTAGGATCCTGCTTGCCTGAAATGATTTTTAGAAAAGTGGATTTTCCGGCTCCATTGGCGCCTATAATTCCATAAATATTGCCACTTGTGAACTGTGTGCTCACCTCGTCAAACAATACTCTTTTACCAAATTGCACCGAAAGATTTGAAACTGAAAGCATAAATTTTTAAATTTTGCGCAAAAGTAGCTATTTAAGTGTAACGCTGAAAACATTAACGTTTTAAAAATCCTTTTAACTACCATTTAACAAATTGCATTATAAGGGTCGTCTACATTTGTTTATTAATCCTTAAGTGCGTGCGATTGTTTAAAAAAATACTTCCTCTTTTATTACTTACTTTATTGCTATCCTGTAAAGACACGGAAGAAAATGCCGTACAAACTACCTGGATAAGCGGACAGATAGTAAACCCAACATTGGATTTTATTATTTTTTCCCGTGGAAACGAAATTCTGGATACAGTAAAACTTGATTCAAACAACTTCTTTTTATACAAAACAGACAAAATAAAAGCTGGGCTCTATAACTTTATGCATAGTGAAACCCAGGTTTTCTATATTGAACCTGGCGATAGTTTATTGATGCACATTAACACTATGGATTTTGACGAATCTCTGGCCTATTCAGGAAGAGGTGGTGAGCAGAACAATCTGTTGATGTATCTCTATTTAAAAAATGAGACTGAAAATAATAATTTACCAAATTGGTATACGCTTTCTTCAGAAGAATTTACCCGTAAAATAGATTCACTGAAGCAACTAAAGCTTCAGGAATATCAAGATTTTATAAATAGATATGAGGTTGCCGAAGGTTTCAAAAACGCAGCTTTGGCAAACATTAACTATGATTATTTTATAAAAAAAGAAAAATACACAGCGGCCAACCGAAGCAATCCAGAAAAATTTGACCAGCACTTTTTTGATTACAGAAATGATGTAGATTTTGAACGTGATGAACTCAGGTTTTATTACCCCTATTATCGCTTTATGAACCGGTATTTTGAGAATGTTATATACTCAGAATATGATAACGTAGCAATGGTAGATCGCAACTCATACGACTTTAATCATCGGAAAATCCAATTGATTGATAGTTTAGTGACTTCAGACACTCTTAAAAATAGCTTGTTGCGAAATAATGCACTTTGGTATTTACTAAATGCCAATGATGCCAAGGAAGAAAGAAAGTTTTTTGAGGAATTCTCAAAAATGAATACAAATAAAAAACATGTTGCCGAAGTATCCAAAATGCTGGAGACCACAGTGAAGCTTACACCCGGAAACACAGTACCCAATGTGGCATTGGTCAATACGGAGAATGTTGTAAAAGATCTGATTAGTATAATTAAAGCACCTACCGTTATATATTTCTGGTCAGGACAATCCCCGGCACATTACAAAAACATTCATAACCGTGCTGCCGAATTGAAATCAAAGTATCCTGAGTATGACTTTTTAGGAATAAACACGGATACCCACTTCAAAAAATGGCGGCAAACTATTTCAAAATCGGGTTACAATCCCTTGCAGGAATTTCAGATAGAGAATTTGAGCGATGCTGAAAAAAAACTTCTTTTAAGGTATAAAAACAGTGCAATAGTCCTTGATAAGGATGGGATAATCCTTGAAGGAAAAACCAACCTATTCAATACAAATTTTGAAGAGCTGCTTTTAGGTTTTTTGAATAGATAATATTTTCACCTCCAATCAATGGCCAAAATTTGTCGTGCGACGGAGTGCCGAATCAAAAATTAATTCCCCTTTTTATAATCTTCCAAAAACTGCTTTAAACCACTATCGGTCAATGGATGTTTCAGCAATCCCTCTATTGAAGAAAGTGGGCCGGTCATAACATCGGCGCCAATTTTTGCGCAATTAATAACGTGCATGGTATGGCGCACGGAAGCCGCGAGAATCTGGGTCTCGAAACCGTAATTGTCATAAATTAATCGAATATCTGCAATCAGTTCCAGACCATCGGTTGAGATATCATCGAGTCTTCCAATAAATGGAGAAACGTAGGTTGCTCCAGCTTTTGCGGCCAACAATGCCTGCCCGGCAGAAAAAACCAAGGTACAGTTTGTACGGATGCCGTGGTCGGTGAAATATTTTAGGGCCTTTACTCCATCCTTTATCATTGGAATTTTTACCACAATTTGGGAATGAAGTTCTGCAAGCTCCTCGCCTTCCTTGACCATTTCTTTAAAATCGGTTGCAATTACCTCTGCAGACACGTCGCCATCCACAATATTGCAGATGTCCACATAATGTTTTAAGATGTTGTTTCGGCCGGTGATGCCTTCCTTCGCCATCAATGAGGGGTTTGTAGTTACGCCGTCAAGTACGCCCAAATCTTGGGCTTCGCGAATTTGGTCTAGGTTTGCGGTATCGATAAAGAATTTCATAAATGTGGATTTGTATTATTGATGTAAAAATAGCGAAGAATGTTTCCATGAAATAGCGTTGTTGAAAAAGATTTATAAGTTAGTTGTCTGTTCTCAATTCTCTGTTATAGGTTGTCTGTTGTTGCGGGAAGGAAAATGTGAATTGCGGGGAGGAAAATGTGAATTGTTCGAGTGAAAATGTGAAATGTGGGAAGAAGAATGTGAAATGTGAATGGTAAAACGTGAAATTTCGAAAGTGAAATATGAAAGGTGGGAGGTAAAATGTGAAAGTAAAAAAGGAAAATATGAAATGCGGAAAGTAAAATGTGAAATATGGGTAATAAAAATAGGAATGTGGGGATAATCTAGTTCCTTTTATTGTCGTTTTCCTCAATAAAAATATCGTCCTTTCTCCATATATAAATGGGCATAGTAACTATACTCACAAATAGTAATAATACAGTCCAATTCCCTTTTGTGTTTTTATCAATGTTTTTGAATTTCCAAATTCTAAAAATTAAATAAGCTAACGCTGGTAAATACAGTATGCAAACTAGAAGGTTTTGATATTCAAAAGGAACTAGATTATTCGTTATCCAAAGAAAAAAATCTATATAATAAAATGTTACCGCATAAGCCAATCCCACTAAATATGATATTGTCAATAAAATTTTTAAATAAAATTTCATAAACATATTCCCTTTTACTTCAACCCATAATGCCGCAAAAGCATCCGTTCATAGACCTTATCGGGCAGGATTCTTTTTAGCACAATAGAAAATTTCTGCAATGAAGAGCCTACTTTATAGTGGATTCGGGGGTTTTCGGTTTCAATAATTTTATGGACCACTTTTGCCATTTCCGACGGATTACCGCCATTGTCCACATGTTCGTTCATGGTTTTTAAGGTGTTACCGTAATCTTTTTTATATGGGGAATTTTCCAAAACCGGAGCGTGGTAACGGCCCGCTGCAATGTTGGTGGCAAAATCGCCCGGAGCGATGTTGGTCATTTTTACACCAAACTGCAAGGTTTCCATGCGCATAGCTTCAATGGTAATTTCAAGTGCCGCTTTACTTGCAGAGTAGATACCTCGATATGGAAGTCCCATATATGCCGCGATAGAAGTAATATTCAAAATATGCCCAAAACCTTGTTTGCGCATTTGTGGCAACACAGCTTTTATAACATTTATAGGGCCGTGAAAATTGGTGTCGAACGCTTTTTTAATTTCACTTTCAGGAGTTTCTTCAATTGGGCCCGTTATGCCTACCCCAGCGTTGTTTATAACAACATCAATTCTTTGAGCTTTGCCTATAACTTCAGCAATAACCGCTTCGATGGACTCAGTTTCATTCACGTTCATTTTCAGAAGTGGAAATGCTGAATTAGTAATATTCTGGGGATTTCGGCTGGTTCCAAAAACGCGATAGCCTTTTTCGGTAAGATATTCGCCAATGGCTTTACCAATTCCCGAAGAACCGCCTGTAATGAGTACTGTTTTTGGCATAAGATCTTGTTGAAAAGCAAAGGTGCGCTTCTGCGGCGTGTTTTCCAAATAGTTTCGTGAAAAAGAAGAGAGAAAAAAGATTTCCGCCTTTTGGATTTTGGAGTTTGTTTTTTGGAAGTTGCCATTTTTTGTTCCCGTCCCAAAACTTCGGTATAGGGAACAAAAAATGGCAAGCTACCTACATCACACCGCTACGACCGTATACCCTTGCTGCGTTCCCGCCCTGGGGGATTCAACAGGAGCTGGTTGTGTAGGACTTGCCGCTGCAAAGATAAGGCTTTTTGAGGTTTTTGCAAGTATTTTTACATTTCAATTTTAATAAATACCTTGCGGAAAAATAATAGTTCGTAATGAAAATCCATAACATTTTAGTTCCTACCCTTTTAGTGCTTTTGATGGGCAGCTGTGGAAGCAATTCTGAAGATAAAAAAGATGCTTTTTCTCTGGAAATTAAGAACCAAAAGAAAGCTTATACCACAGAAGATGTGCTTACTATTTCTCTCAACAACAAAAAGAATATTGAAACAGATTCGGTTGTCTATTTTTTGAACAAGGATCGTGTATCGATAACAAATAACACTTTATCCCTTTCGGGGAAAAAACTTGGCGAGAAAACCCTAAGGGCTCAAATATACAGTGATGATGAAACATATGAAGCTTCTACGAAAGTTACCATACTTTCTTCCATAAAACCAAAACTTTATACTTATAAAGTACTGGAAACGTATCCACACGATATTAATGCCTATACCCAAGGACTTGAGTTTGAAAATGATACCTTATACGAAAGCACAGGCCAGTATAAGGAATCATCTTTGCGAAAAACTGATTACAGAACCGGAGAAGTTCTTCAAAAAGTAAGTCTTCCCGATCAATACTTTGGCGAAGGGCTCACCATATTAAACAATAAAATATATCAACTTACCTGGCGCGAAAACACTGGTTTTATCTATAATCTGAAAACAATGGAGCAAACCGGAACCTTTGTATATGGTGAAAGCAAAGAAGGTTGGGGACTTTGTCATGATGCCGAAAAGAATATCTATAAAAGTGATGGTACCGATAGAATTTGGACCTTAAACTCCAACACGCTAGCCGAAAAGGATTATATTGAAATTTTTACAAACACCAGTAAAATAAGCAGTGTGAACGAACTTGAATGGGTTGATGGAAAAATATATGCAAATGTGTACCAACAAGGTTCTATCGCTATAATTGACCCTTCAAACGGTGCCGTGGAAGGTGTTATTGATCTCACCGATTTAAAGGACAAAGTTACACAGCATCCTAAGCTGGACGTGCTTAATGGTATTGCATATAACGGGGAACCGAACATACTTTACATTACCGGAAAAAATTGGGATAAGCTTTTTAAAATTGAAATTCTTTTGAAATAATAAAACATTTCAGATTTAAGGAAGCAGATTTTTCTGCCACGAATGCACGAATATTTTAAGTAATTATTCGTGCATTCGTGGCAATTTTTTTATCTCCCATTTCCCTCAATGAAACGACCGCTTTACTCAAAAGCGGTTTTTTTATGGTTTGATGTTTGGTTTCTTTGAATCAACAAAAACCATCATTATGAAAAAATCCATCACAATCCGAATTCCAGAGCCTTGCCACGAAGATTGGGCTAAAATGACCGCAACTGAAAAGGGAAAATATTGCAGTGTTTGCACCAAAGATGTTTTCGATCTCACTTCAAAAACAGATGAAGAATTGGTTAAAATCCTTACTAAAAGCAAAAATGCCTGTGGCAGGGTAAAAAAATCACAACTAAACCGCGAAGTAAAAATGGAGCGTAAAAGCGGACAAAGTTTTGCTCCTCTGGCAGCTTCGATGTTACTTCCACTGACGCTCTTTTCAAACAGTCCAGGGTCTGAAAATAATTCACTTTCGGAAAAACCAATGGTTTCTTTAGGAATTGGTCGTTTCAGCAATAGTTTGGACAGAATTCAAATTGTTACCACTGGAACTATCAGGGATGAAAATGGAAACCCTTTAAAAAACGTTGCAATTTCTTCAAACGAAACCGGAGCCAGAGAATGGACCAATAAAAATGGAGAGTACAGCATAGTAACTTTAGATAGAGAGCAATTAACCTTTCAAAAGGAGAATTTTATAGAGCACCATATTAAATTGTCCAATAAATCAGAGCGACAAGACATTTATTTAATTTCAGAAACTCCTGTTACCACTTCGGTATTAGGGAGAATTGCCGTGCAGCAAATAGAGGAAAAGACTGAACAAGTTTCATTCATTACAAAAGGAGTGGTGTCTGACGATACAGCCTTACCGCTTCCAGGAGCAAATGTTATTATTAAGGGAACTTCCAAAGGAACACAGACAGATTTTGACGGTAATTATAGTATTGAAACCAAACCGGGTGATGTCTTGGTATTTAGCTATGTAGGGTTTGAAACTAAGGAAATTACGGTTTCAAATGTCTCAAATAATATTGATGTATCTCTGGAAGCGGGGGATTTTTTTCTGGGTGAAGTAGTTGTGGGTGGTATTTCTTGGGAAAGTTCTGAAGATTACGTGTCGTACAAAGATCCGGATTGGTATGAAAAAGCAAAACAAGCTTATAAGAATACCGTGAAGTTCCGCAAAATAAAGATTGCCAAAAAAAGGGCATTGCGAAAAGCAAAACGCAATAATAAGTAGTGGTTAGTAATTGCATTTGGCCGAATTGCGCAAATTACCCGTTGTAATTGGCTTTTGAAAAGTTCTTTGTATTACAATAATTAGCTTCATAAAAAGTTATATTTTTACCAAAATTATATTTGAATGAGGTATTTATACGGTTTGGCAATTTTGTGTTGCCTAGTATTATGGAGTTCTTGCCGCAACGATTTTGAAACCGTTGCCAGCACTGGGAACTTAGAATTTTCCAAAGACACGGTTTATCTTGATACTATTTTCACCAATATTGGGAGCAGCACCTATAATTTAAAGGTTTATAACCGAAGTGACGAGGATATTAATATTCCTACCCTACGGTTGGCTCAGGGAGAAGCTTCCAACTATCGGTTGAACGTTGATGGAATGCCCGGAAAAGTGTTTGAGAACGTACAGGTTTTGGCTAAGGACAGTATCTTCATTTTTATTGAAACCACATTCGACATCAATAATCTGCCAACGGATCCAAAGAATTTTCTTTATACAGACCAACTTCTTTTTGATAGTGGCGGTAACGAACAAAAAGTAGAATTGGTAACGCTCGTAAAGGATGCTGTTTTTCTTTTCCCTGAAAAATATGCTGACGGAACCACTGAAACATTGAACTTAGGACAAGACGAAAACGGAGAGGATATACTTGTAAAAGGATTCTTTCTCGAAGATGATGAACTTACTTTTACAAATGAAAAGCCGTATGTAATATACGGTTATGCTGCCGTTCCAGGAAATAAAACACTTACGGTAGAAGCTGGTGCCCGTGTTCATTTTCACGATGGAAGTGGAATAATCGTAGCACAAAACGCATCGATGAAATCACTAGGTTTACCAAGTTTAGATCGTGAAGAAATGGAAAACGAGGTGATTTTTGAGGGCGATAGGCTGGAACCAGCATTTGCCGATGTTCCAGGACAATGGCTTACTATTTGGCTAACCTCTGGAAGTGTGGACAATGAATTTAATTATACAACAATTAAAAACAGTACCGTAGGTATTTTAATGGAAGACTGTCCGGTTACGTTAAAAAATGTTCAGATTTACAACAGCACCAACGTTGGTTTACTTTCCAGGACGGGAAGTATCGACGCTGAAAATATGGTAATAAACAATAGTGGCCAATCCTCTTTGGCTATACAATTGGGCGGAAGTTATGAATTTAGACACTGCACATTTGCCAATTACTGGACCAACGGTTTTCGTTCCTTCCCTGCCGTTTCATTGGACAACAGCTTGGAAACTTCCACCGAAATTCTTGTTTCCGATTTGATAAAAGCAGACTTTACAAATTGTATTATTTACGGTAACGAACGTCGTGAGCTTTCTCTTTTCCAAGTTACAGGGGGTGCTTTCAATTTCAATTTTGAAAATTGTTTGCTGCGTTTTGAAGACCCTACTGGGGAATTTGACAATGATCCGTTATATAATTTTAACAACAGTGCGTTATATACCGCAACAAAATTTAATTTAGATCCTGTTTTCCAAAACACTGAAATGAATAATTTCAATATTGAAACTGGAACCTCGGGAGCAGAAAATATAGGGAAATCCGGCGTACTTCCATTAACAGATTTAAATGGAACTTCCAGAAGCAATCCGCCTGATGCCGGGGCATATGAGACCACGGTCTTCCCCGAAGATTGATATAAAAAACCCGTCTTATCTGACGGGTTTTTTTATATCAATCTTTGAAAAAAATTATTTTACTTGTAACCATTTCAATTTCAATTTAGAGTTTTTAAGCTCCACGGGTTGCATTACCAACGTATCACCGCTGAAGTAAAACCTTCGTTCGGCAGTCAATCCAAATTCAGAAGGATTGGAGTGTGAAAGTTTGAAGTGCGAAACAATGCTATCCGCTTCAGAAACTTTGTAGTTACCCATATAGTAGTAGGATTTGGTGATATGCTTCAAGGCTTCCAAAGGAATGGAATCGTTGAAATTAGGGAATTCAATTCCTGCTTTTTCGTAACCATTTTCATATAGATGAAGTGCTACATGCCTATTTTCATCATACAACAAATAACCGGCCATACCGCCTTTGTAGTCACTCCAAGTGTTAGTGACGGTGTCGCGCACCTTCATACTTTCCAATTTCCAAAGACCTGTAATTGTTGGGTTGGATGGCATATCATTATTACATGAAAATGTAACTGCCAAAATTATAACTGAAACAATAATTTTTATTCTCAAATTTTTAAATTTAGTAATCAATCCTTCCCTCCTTTGCTTCCCACTTTTTAAAGACTTTACGTCCCTCTTCCCTATCCAGATTGATGAATTGTATGTTTCGGTTTTCAATATTTTTATCAATTTCAGCATAAATAAAATCATCGTCAAAACCTATTTCCGCAGCATCCTCTTTAGTGCAGGCGTAGTAAACCGCTTTTGGCCGCGCCCAATAAATGGCACCCAAACACATTGGGCAAGGTTCGCAGGAAGTGTAAATAATACAATCCTCGAGTTGGAAAGAGTCTAATTTTTCACACGCTTTCCGGATAGCAACAACCTCAGCATGAGCCGTAGGATCGTTGCTTGAAGTAACCTGGTTAAAACCTTCGGCTATAATTTCTCCATTTTTTACAATCACTGCTCCAAAAGGGCCTCCGGCATTACTATCCAATCCTTTTTCAGAAAGTTCGATGGCACGTTTTATAAATTGTTTGTTTTTTTCTGTAATCATTTTTTTAATTTGAAAATAATAAAAGTTCCTCCCCATCTTCGTAGGTATAGTTTCCCACTTCCGAAAGACCGAGCTTTTTTAAAAGTTTTATTGAAGAAATATTTTCCGGAATAGTTATACCAACTATGGTTTTCAGTTTTAATGTTTCTGAAGCAAACTGCATAACGGCTTTCGCAGCTTCAAAAGCATAACCTTTTCCGCTGTATTCAGCCAAAAAAGCAAAACCTATATCCGGGTGTTCCAGATTATCCCGCTTATATAAACCTGCTGAGCCCAATGCCATTCCATCTTCTTTTAAGGAGACCAAATAAGGCCCAAAACCATGCTTTTCATAACTGCTCAAATAATTCTTCTGCATATAAGCTTCGGCGTTTTCAATAGTTTTAATATTTCTATCCCCAATATTTTTAAGCCAGCCTTCGCTGTTCATAAGTTTATAAATAAAGGGAGCATCCTGTAAAGTGTACTCCCTTAATTTAAGTCGTTCGGTTTCTATAATCAACATTTAAAAATTTTCTGAAGAATCAAAGATAATTAATAGAATTGTTGCGAAGCGGCACAAATAAAAAAACCTTCAACTAATAGTTGAAGGTTCAATCAAAAATCAAACAAAACTATACTATTCAAATCGTTTTGAAAAACTGTCAATAAAACCATTAACCGCTGGAATTTCGTAACGTTTTCCTGTTATTTCAAACTTTAAAATATCTTTATAAGCGTTTGTTAAATTGTAATAAACTAAAGAAGCCGTATCTAACGACAATGTTTCAAACCCCGTTAAGTCCTGATAGGATTGTTGAATATTCATCCGCAAGTTTTCCTTTGAAAAAGAAACTTCGGGAGTAACCTCACCGTAAATATTATGGAATAAAAAATCTCTGCCATTAGAATTTTCTGCTTTAAATCCTACTTTATATATAGTTGCTTCTCCTGTTGTACTCATGTTAAAATTCTGTGGAGACGGGTTATTAATTGTAAAGTCAAATGCGGGAGTATTTATTCCTTCTGGAATATTGTTTGTAAGCAATTGTTTAGAATACTCTATGTTATTATTATGGTAATAGACATTAAATATATAATTATCAAAAACATTAGGCGGTGCAGAAGTTGAAAGCGATGTATTGCCTCCTGCAAAATTTCCATAAGCGATTGAATGATGAATATTACTTATATCATTATTTTTAAGTCCTTCTACTGAAAAGAAAGAAAAATTGTTTGATGGAATTTGTGTATTTACTGGGTTCGTAATTTCCGGCAGCGTGTTGTAATCAATATTAAAAACAGAGCCTTCAGGTATAGATTCTCCCCAGTAATATCTAACAAACTGATCATTGGGGCTTTTGAAAGAAACGTAGAAATCACTTGTTGGTGAACCTATTAAATTTGAACTGAAATTAAAATAGCCACCATTTTGCGGACCGCCATCTCCTTCTAAAGTAGGAGTAGATATAACCTCTAAAGGATAACCTGTATTGTTAAGTTTTAGGGTAATCTCGTCTTGCGAATTTTCACAAAAAAGACTTTGGCTTAAATAGTATGTTCCCGCTTCAATATTTGTAAACGTAACAAGTGAATATAGTTCTATACCAAGATCATTATCAATGTCATAGCGCATATAGCTCAAATCGAAATGCGCAGAAGGATCTTTAGAAAAACTTAAAGTTGTGAGTTGTCCTTTTTTCAAATCGCCACTGTCCAAAATAGTTCCATTTTCATCACTCAGAAAAGCACGCGTACTTGCATTATTGTTTCCAATATTATTAAATCGATCAACGTTTAAGTGTACGGTAAAATTTTATGTTTCGTCTGCATCTTTTGAACAGCTAAATAATGTCACTGAAAGCACCAAAAAGAAGAATATTTTTTTCATAACTATAAATTTTAATGAATTGAAATTTTAAACCCATTACCCTATAGTCTGTTTCTTTTAAAAAAGTTGCGTTAAAACAAAAAACCTTCGGTGTCTAACCGAAGGTTTTAAAAATTTAGATAATGCTTCACTTAGTTCTTAAACAAAGGCAACCCTGCCATCATTTCATTTACTTTTTCAGCAATGCCTTCTAATCTGGCCTCATCTGAATGATTCATAATTACTTCATCAACTAAATCGACAATTTTTTCCATATCCTTTTCAACCAACCCGCGCGTAGTAACAGCAGCCGTTCCAATACGAATTCCACTGGTAACAAAAGGCGATTTGTCATCGAATGGCACCATGTTTTTGTTCACCGTAATTTCGGCTTTGCCCAAGGCTTCCTCAGCTTCTTTTCCTGAAATATTTTTGTTGCGAAGATCAATAAGCATCATATGGTTATCGGTTCCGCCGGAAATAATATCGTACCCTTTTTCAACAAATTTCTGAGCCATTATGGCTGCGTTCTTCTTCACCTGTACCATATAATGAAGAAAATCATCTTTCAAAGCTTCCCCAAAGGCAATCGCTTTTGCGGCTATAATATGTTCCAATGGACCACCTTGATTTCCTGGGAAAATAGCACTGTCAAGCAAACTGCTCATTTTCTTTAGGCTACCATTTTTAAGCTTGTGGCCAAAGGGGTTGTCAAAATCCTTTCCCATTAAAATCATTCCTCCACGAGGTCCGCGAAGGGTTTTATGGGTTGTTGTGGTAACCACGTGGCAATGCGGAAGCGGGTCGCCAATAATTCCTTTTGCAATTAATCCAGCTGGGTGCGCAATATCTGCAAAAAGCAGTGCACCAACCTTATCGGCAATCTCGCGAAAACGCTTGTAATCTATTTCTCTTGAATATGCAGAAGCTCCAGCAATAATCATTTTCGGTTTTTCTTTTAGGGCTATTTCCTCAACTTTATCATAATCAATACGTCCAGTTTCCTTGTCGACCCCGTAAAATACTGGGTTGTAAAGTCGTCCAGAAAAGTTTACCGGCGAACCGTGCGTTAAATGCCCGCCGTGGGAAAGGTCAAAACCTAAATAAGTATCTCCCGGATTCAAACAAGCTGCAAAAACCGCAGTGTTTGCCTGCGAACCGCTATGAGGTTGTACGTTTGCATATTCAGCTCCAAATAAAGCTTTTGCACGGTCAATAGCTATTTGTTCAACCTCGTCCACCACTTCGCAACCACCGTAATAGCGTTTGCCCGGGTAGCCTTCAGCATATTTATTAGTTAAAACAGAACCTGCGGCTTCCATAACTTGGTCGCTCACAAAGTTCTCTGAAGCAATCAGCTCCAGACCATTCAATTGGCGTTGCTTTTCGGCTTCTATCAATTCAAAAATCTGTTCGTCACGTTGCATAGTAAAATTTTATTGTTTTGAAGATTGTATTTAGAGTTCAATTTTTTCGATTATAGCTTTGGAGTGCTAGTCCTAAGGCATAAATCCACACAAAAGTTAATTAAAATCAAAAATAGCAAATCCATTCGGTAACTATAATGAAATATATATATTTGATGAAGAATTTTACTAACAAAACATAGGTTGTAACCAAAAAAGAAAAGTGAATTAATTTATTGATTTTTAATAAATTGATTTTTTTTAACTAGTTTTATTTACAACTACAAAAGAATATAAAAAATGCCAATAACCGCAAACGACCCCACACGCAAAACCTGGCTGGACACCGCTCCAGACACTGATTTTCCAATACAAAACATACCATTCGGCGTATTTTTAACGCGCGACGATATTATCACCATAGGAACCCGTATAGGCGATTATGCCATTGACCTTGGCGCCCTGCACCAGCTTGGATATTTTAAAGGAATTGAACTTACCGATGATATCTTTCTACAAGACACCTTAAATGATTTTATTAGCGATGGAAGAAAAACGTGGCGCTTGGTTCGAAATAGAATCGCTGATATTTTTGATGCGGAAAATCCTAAACTTCGCGATAACAAAGATCATAGACAGCACATCCTTTTTACGATGGATGAAGTAGAAATGCAACTACCCGTGCAAGTGGGTGACTATACTGATTTTTATTCCAGTAAGGAACACGCCACGAATGTAGGAACTATGTTCCGCGGAAAAGAGAACGCGTTGATGCCAAACTGGCTTCACATACCCGTAGGCTATCACGGAAGAAGCTCCTCAATAATCCCGAGCGGAATTAATGCCCGACGACCTTGGGGACAAACTATGCCAGAAGGTGCAACGGAGCCTGTGTTTGGCCCTTCCAAATTGGTAGATTTTGAATTGGAAATGGCATTCATAACTACCGATGCAAATGCATTGGGAGAGCCAATTCCTGTTGATGAGGCAGAAGAATATATCTTCGGATTAGTTCTTTTCAACGATTGGAGTGCACGAGATATTCAAAAGTGGGAATATGTGCCGCTCGGACCATTTTTAGCGAAGAATTTTGCTTCGTCCATTTCGCCTTGGATTGTAACCTTGGACGCACTGCAACCTTTCAAAGTTGAAGGCCCGAAACCCGAAATGGAGCAACTACCCTATCTTCAGTATAAAGGAAAGAAAAGCTACGATATAAACCTTGAAGTATATATTGCTCCTGAAAAAGGAACTGAAACAAAAGTTTCTACTTCAAACTTTAAATATATGTATTGGAATATGAGCCAGCAGTTGGCACATCACACCATTAATGGCTGTAACGTGAACAGTGGCGATATGATGGGAAGCGGAACAATTTCAGGTCCAACGCCAGATAGTTATGGCTCTATGCTGGAACTTACTTGGCGGGGGGAAAAGCCTATTAAACTTTCCGATGGGTCAGAACGAAAATTTATAAACGATAATGATACCGTTATCTTAAAAGGTTTCTGTAAAAACGAAAAAGTGCGGATTGGTTTTGGGGAATGTAGAACAAAGCTTTTACCTGCCATCAAACAATAATATTTGGCACTACTATTGTAATTTAGCCTTCATAACCAAATCAATTTCGGTATGAAGGCTTTTTACATTATTCTATTTACGGCTCTTTTCAGTGTTTCATGCAATAGCGTGAAGCGTACCCAAAAATTCGTTGCTCAAGGCAATTATAATCAAGCCATTGAACTTGCTGTAAAAAAACTTCAAAAAGATAAAGACGCGAAAGAATACGATGCCCACATTCGTCTTTTGGAAGAAGCCTATTTAAAGGCAAAGGAAGATGACACTCGCCATATTAATTTTCTGAAAAAGGAAAATAGTCCCCCAGCTGCCAAAGAAATTTACTATACCTATCTCGATCTGCAGGTCCGCCAAGACTTAATTCGTCCCCTCCTTCCACTCTACAGTAATGAGATGGGCAGAAAGGCAAACTTTGTATTTTCAGATTATTCCAATGATTTACTAGATGCCAAAGATGCATATGTAAAGTCTTTATATCAAGAAGCTATTGTCTATATGCAGCGCAAAACAAAAAAAGATTACAGAAGCGCTTTTAATGTTTTATGCGAACTGGATGAAGTGCAACCGAATTATCGCGACGTACATCAGCTTAGGGAAGATACCCGCTTTCGCGGAACAGATTTCGTATTTGTTACTTTAAATAATCATACTGGTCAGTTTATTCCATTTCGGTTAGAGCGGGATTTGCTTGATTTCAACACCTATGATTTGGATGATTTTTGGACTGAATATCACGGCCAACGAGAAAACGGAATTAATTATGATTTGGGAATTGATTTAAATTTTCAGACCATCCAAATTTCCCCTGAACGAATTTCAAACAAACAATACATCCGCACACAGCGCATTAAGGATGGGCAGGAATATGGTCGTGACCGGAAAGGAAATATTGTGCGTGACAGTCTGGGCAACCCAATCAAAATTGATAAGTTTATTAATGTTTCGGCACAAGTTACTATTACTACCCAACAAAAAAGTGTGTTGGTAGGCGGCACTGTGGTTTACAAAGATTTAAACAAACGACGTCAATTAAACAGCTTTCCTCTTTCTTCGGAATTTGTTTTTGAAAATGCATTTGCGAAATATCGAGGCGATGAACGCGCCCTGACTGCTGAAGATCGAAGGCTACTGAATAACTATTTCATACCTTTTCCGAATAACGAACAAATGGTGTTTGATGCCGGAACAGATATAAAAGAACGTTTTAAGGAGATTTTGAGGGATAATTCCTTTTAGTTTTAAACAAATCGCTTCAAATGCGAAGCCTCAATAGAATGGTGTGAATCGTGATGCACTACTGCCCCATTTTTAATTACTATCATTTGTGGACTTTCATGATTCACTTTAAAACGGGCTGCTATTTCGTTTGAAATATCACGGTTTTGCAGCAGGTCCAAATAGTATAGTTTTAGCTGAGCGTCAGTAAGCTTGTAGTTTTTTTCAAACAATTTTAAAACCCCTCGGCTAATTCCGCAACGAGTAGAGTGCTTAAAAACAGCAACAGGTTTGCTTTTGGATTCTTCAACTATTTCATCCAATTGGTCCATTTTGCCCAAAACGTGCCACGGCACTTCTACTATCTCTTCTTTTGCAATTTCTCTCGGCGTTTTAAATATATCTAATAATCCCATGGTTTTCTTTTTTTACAAAACTACAAGTTATAGCCATGACATTATCTAAAAGAAATTATAAAAAGCAAAATCTTAAATCAGTCATAATGTCCGTTAAACAAGTGGTTTTCACGGACATTTTGTCTTAATTTTAGTGTGGCTTTGTATTTGAAATACTCAAAAACAAACAAGAAATAACAACTATATATATGAACTTTAACAACTTTACAATAAAAAGCCAAGAAGCCATACAGCAAGCGCAACAGATTGCGCAAGGCTTTGGACAGCAGCAGATTGAAAACGAACACATCCTCAAAGCTATTTTTGAGGTAGATGAAAATGTAACACCATTCATCTTAAAAAAACTTAACGTAAACCTCGTTACACTAAAACAAATTCTGGACAAGCAATTGGAAAGCTTTCCAAAGGTTTCCGGAGGCGATATTATGCTTTCGCGCGAAGCCAACAAAACGGTAATCGAAGCCAGCAATATAGCAAAAAAGATGGGCGATGAATACGTTTCCATAGAGCATCTATTATTGGCAATCTTGAATTCCAAAAGCGCAATTGCACAAAGTCTAAAAGACCAAGGCGTAACCGAAAAAGGAATGAAAGCCGCAATTGAAGAATTACGCGGGGGCGAAAACGTTACGTCACAAAGTGCTGAGGAAACTTATAATTCCTTGAATAAATACGCCAAAAATCTTAACCAACTTGCCCGCGACGGCAAGCTCGACCCTGTGATTGGCCGTGATGAGGAGATTAGAAGAATTCTTCAAATCCTTTCCCGAAGAACCAAAAACAACCCAATGCTCGTAGGTGAACCTGGAACAGGTAAAACCGCAATTGCAGAAGGTTTGGCGCACAGAATAGTTGATGGGGATGTGCCTGAAAATTTACGCTCTAAAGAAATTTATTCTTTGGATATGGGCGCGCTGATTGCAGGAGCGAAATACAAAGGCGAATTCGAAGAGCGTCTAAAAGCCGTTATCAAGGAAGTAACTTCCAGTGAGGGCGATATCGTCCTTTTCATTGATGAAATCCACACCCTTGTCGGTGCCGGTGGCGGACAGGGCGCAATGGATGCCGCAAACATTTTGAAACCCGCCCTTGCCCGTGGAGAACTGCGTGCAATTGGTGCAACCACTTTGGACGAATATCAAAAATATTTTGAAAAGGATAAAGCATTGGAGCGCCGTTTCCAAAAGGTCGTAGTTGACGAACCCGATACCGAAAGTGCCATTTCAATACTTCGAGGTATAAAGGAGAAATATGAAACCCACCATAAAGTTCGCATTAAAGACGAAGCGATTATTGCTGCCGTAGAACTTTCAGAAAGGTATATTACAAACCGTTTTCTTCCCGATAAGGCGATTGATTTAATGGACGAGGCGGCATCAAAGCTTAGAATGGAAATCAATTCAAAGCCTGAAGAACTGGATGTTTTGGACAGAAAGATTATGCAACTTGAGATTGAAATCGAGGCCATAAAACGTGAAAAAGACGAAACGAAGCTGAAAGCGCTTCACGCAGATCTTGCCAATTTAAAGGAAGAGCGAAATGAGCTGAACGCAAAATGGCAAAGTGAAAAAGAGGTGGTTGACAATGTTCAAAACCTAAAAACACAGATTGAAGACTTTAAACTGGAAGCAGAACGTGCAGAACGCGAGGGCGATTTTGGAAAAGTGGCAGAACTTCGGTACGGAAAAATTAAAGATGCACAAGCTGCCTTAAGTAAATTGGAAACCCAACTTGCAGAAAATGACGAAGGAACTTCTATGATTAAGGAAGAAGTAACGCGTGAGGATATTGCAGAAGTTGTTGCAAAATGGACCGGAATACCTGTTACCAAAATGCTTCAAAGTGATCGCGAAAAACTGTTGACTTTGGAAGACCATCTCCACAAACGTGTGGTTGGGCAGAATGAAGCCATTGTTGCGGTTAGTGATGCCATTCGCCGTAGCCGTGCGGGATTGCAGGATGAGAAAAAACCTATTGGTAGTTTCCTATTCCTTGGAACAACGGGTGTAGGTAAAACCGAGCTTGCAAAAGCCCTTGCGGAATATCTGTTTGATGATGAAAATGCAATGACGCGAATTGATATGAGCGAATATCAGGAACGCCACAGCGTGAGCCGTTTGGTGGGCGCGCCTCCGGGATATGTGGGTTATGAAGAAGGCGGACAGCTTACCGAAGCCGTGCGCCGCAAGCCATATAGCGTAGTATTGCTGGATGAGATTGAAAAAGCGCATCCAGATACTTTTAATATTTTGTTGCAGGTTTTGGATGAAGGCCGATTGACTGATAACAAAGGGCGACTTGCAGATTTCAAAAACACGATTATTATTATGACCAGCAATATGGGCAGCGATATAATCCAAGAGCGCTTTGAGACTGTAAAAGATCCCGAGACCGCAATGGAAGCAGCCAAAATAGAAGTGCTGGCGCTTTTAAAGCAGACCGTGCGCCCAGAGTTTTTGAACCGTATTGACGACATCATCATGTTTACCCCGCTTTCAAAAAGCGATATTCAGCAGATTGTGAAGCTACAATTGAAAGGCGTTTCCAAAATGCTTTTGAAACAGAACATCGTGCTGGATGCCACACCGGAAGCCATTAAGTACCTTTCGGAAAAAGGCTACGACCCACAATACGGCGCAAGACCCGTGAAAAGGGTAATACAGCGCGAAGTGCTAAACGAGCTTAGTAAAGAAATACTCGGCGGAAAAGTAACTACGGACAGTATTATTTTGCTGGATAGTTTTAACGACGCATTGGTGTTTAGAAACCAGGAGAATTTAGTTGAATAATTTTTAGACTGTTTAGGCGGTTAGATTTATAGACTGTTAGATGGTTAGATAGTTAGAAAAACCCCCAAGCTTTTGCTTGGGGGTTTTTGTTTTTATGTGGGCGGCCATGTGTTGTAAATGCATGGTAGCAGGGAGAAAAACTACCTAATATTTTATGGATTTCTCAAATCTTCTTTTGGTTCTGCCAAAAGATATTGACTCCCATTCTGAATCAAAATTATTCCAAAAAATACGAATCTTAATTACACCATCGCGATAAATAAGAAACGTCATGTCATCATATTTAAAGAAAATATTATTATTGTCTGAATTTGAATCAAGATACTTTGAGTTATCCTTCATGTAATTATCAATCATATTTAAAAGTTCAATTGCATTGACTTCTGGTAGATTTTTAAAAGCATAAGCTTGATAGATTACTCCTGCTTGATTCCATCGATCTCCATAAAATCCAAATACTAATCCACTCAAATTTTTCTCTTTACAGCTATAAACCAAAGAAGTTAATTGGCCAGAGGAGGAAGCTGCCAGTGGATCTATTTCAAATTTTGTAAGCCCTTTATCAACTCCAATAACTTTTTCCATTACAAATTCTTTAGCTTTGAATAAGGCTATATCCTTACTAAATTCTTTTGCTTGAAAAAGGTTAGCATCGGTTTGTCTAACCTGACTGATAGCATTTATAGTTGCTAAAAAAAATAAAAACATTATTGTTTTCTTCATGAATTATGAGTTAAAAATTTTCTTAAATAATTCGCGAGATTCATCTACAATTTTAATATCCAAATCGGAATTATTATTGAAATAAAGAGATATGCCTGATGAATTTACAATAATTCCATAATGATTATGAAGTCTATCATTGTTATCTACATGATATTTAGGTTTTCTGTTTTTAAAACATTCAGAATACTTTTTTTCAATAAGTTCCATTCCTTTTTTAAAAATTTCTATTTTATTTCCTGCCTCAGGACCATAAAATACTGTGTTCAAATCTTCCATTTTAATTTATTATAATTATCCATTTACAAATATAGATTATATTGATAGTTAAATTAATTACCATCATAATAATTTATAAACAATCCTTTTTGAATTATTAACAATTCCCTCACTTCCCCATCACCCCCTTCAACAGCTCCAACTGCCCGGCAAGTATTTTGTTTTCCTCCTCCAGTTGTGCAATGCGCTGGGCTTGGGTAGTGTCTTCGGGTACGTTTGTGGTGTAGGTTTGCGGCAATTGCGCGGCCAGGTCTGCAAAAAAGTTGTGCTCTACCGCCACACATATATCCCAAAGCACATTGCACTGCAAACTCTTGCGCTCCTCATAATCTTGAACGGTCGCCCTGCTCCGGTTCATGGCCCGCGCAAGCCCAGATTTGTTAATGCGGTTTGTTTTATAATAGGTTTTCAGTAAATTCCCTAAATGTGGAGGTATTAATTTCTTCTGTGTTTTCATTTTTAGTAGTCTTTATAGTTAATTAGTATTCTTTGTAAGATAAATTACAACAGCTGTATGTTTTAGCCTAACACTTGTAAGGTATTTTCTAACAGAAGTATGTTTTAACCTTACGTTTGTTAGGTGTTTTCTAATAAGTGTATGTTTTATACTTACTTGTTTTAGGTTGTTTCTAACAGCTGTATGTTTTAGACTTACGGGTGTTAGGCAATTTCTAACAGCTGTATGTTTAAGGCTAACAAAATTCATTATTCTTTTGGCCCGCCCTTCTTTTTCTCCCTTTTTCCCTGCTTCTCAAACCGCCACGCCAACTCCTCCATCGCGCTTTGTGCGTTGGGAACGCCCGCCTTTGCAGAAACCTTGTACATTCCATAGTGCGCTAGCCCCGTGCCGTAGGTCTCGTGCCCCACGATGCGCTCCACATCTTTTAGCAGATAGTTTAGCCCATCTATGCGGCTGCGCAGGGTTTGCAGTTGTTTAAATAGTTTTAGGTCTGCATCTGTGTTATCGTTGAGCAGTACTGGGGGCAAGATGCCCGCGCCAATGCCGTTCTTGAGCCGCACCACATCTTCCACAAAGGCCAGGTTGCGCACGTCTAGCGAGCGGTAGCGTTTGCGTTCCGCATCAGTGAGAGTGCCTTTGGGCAGCAGCTCCCTTATTTCCTGAATTTTTTGAAGTATAAGCGCCAAGGTGGCCTCGTCCAGCGTTTCGTGGATCTGGTTGTAGCTTATGTTTGCCATAAGTAATCAATAAAAAAGTTATACAATATACTATAAGCGGCAGGAGCCGCAACTGGGGAGAGTGCTAAATGTAATAAAAAAACAGAAAGACTAAAGCGGAATTTTTTTCAAAATTTGAAAACAAAAAAAAGACCCCTTAAAATCTCAATAACTTGAAATTTTAAGGGGCCCGGCTTCAAATAAAGTGGTAATTAAAGTTTAGGTGAAAACTACCACTTGTCAATCTTTTCCTTCAATTTTTCTTTAGACTCACCTGTCTTCTCTTGAAGGCGACCAAGCAATTCATCAGATTTTCCTTCGGCATACTTTAGGTCATCATCGGTAAGGTCTGCATATTCTTGTTTAAACTTACCTTTTACTTGGTTCCATTTTCCTTTAAACTGATCTTCGTTCATAGCTTTTTTGTTTTAAGTTAAATTAATTTTTCTTTTTCGTTTTATAAAATTACAACAGTTAGCATCCTATTTATAATAATGAAATATTAAAGATTCAGCCGTTTTAGTTATAACTTTGCCAATGAGTCTTAAAAAATGTTATTTAAAAAAAATTTTATGAAACATTTCATCGTACTGTTAACAATATTGCCATTTTTTACATTCTGCGGCCAACAAAAGAATAAAGAAGAAACCTCACAGACTCCCCAAACCCAGGAAAGTATTTCTGGTAATTACAGCGCCACCTATTACCTTATACGCCATGCCGAAAAAGTGCGCACAGACCCTAAAGACCCAGATCCTGCCTTAAATATAGACGGCATGGTGCGCGCCAAGCGTTGGGCCACCTATTTTGAACCCATCACGATTGATGAAATTTACATTACCAAATACATGCGCACCAAGCAGACCATTTCGCTCATAGCACAGCAAAAACAGATTTCCCCAAAGCGCTACGACCCCAATACTGTTTATTCGGAAGAATTTTTAAAACAAACGAACGGCAAGACTGTGCTTATTGCGGGCCACAGCAACACCACCCCGCAATTGGTAAACCAGCTAATAGGCGAAGAAAAATTTGAGGATATGGACGATAATGATAATTCCACACTTTTTAAGGTAACCATAAACGGCAGCGACAAAAAGGTAGAAACCATTACTGTTGAGTAGTGAGTAGTAGATATTGAAATATTAATTATTCATTAAACATCATACATTTTTCATTATTCATTCTACTTTTGCACCTATGGCAATTCAGAAAAACGTAAAAATAAAAAACCGAAAAGCTAAGTTTGAGTACGAAATTCTCGATACCTATACTGCCGGCATTGTGCTTCGAGGTACCGAAATTAAAGCCATACGCGAAGGCAAGGCATCTATTGCCGAAAGTTTTTGCGATTTCAGCAATGGGGAGCTTTTTGTGATTAACATGACCGTGCAGGAATACAGCCACGCAACACATTACAACCATTCCCCAAAAAGCGAGCGCAAGCTACTATTGAACCGCAGCGAACTAAAAAAACTGGAAAAAGAAGTAAAAAACAGCGGACTTACGATAATACCCCTATTACTCTTCACCAATGATAAAGGTTTGGCCAAGGTAGATATTGCCCTTTGCCGCGGTAAGAAAGAATACGACAAACGCGAAGCCATTAAAGAACGCGACTCTAAAAAACAGCTAAGCAGGATTAAAAAGGCTTTTAATAATTAATTCATAAAAATTTTACTGGCACACAAGCTTTTGGTATTTTGGTTGAAGAATAAACCATAGTACCCATTGTTCCTTTTTATGAAAAAAACAATCCTTGTTTTTCTACTTTTTTCAACGTATTTTCTTCAAGCCCAAATAATCGGGAAAGTCACTGATACCAAAGGTCAGCCCCTGCCCTACGTAAACATTTATCTTCAAGATAGCTACATAGGCACCACCACAAATGACGATGGTAATTATTCACTAAATGTAGCTGAAAATACTGATTACAAAATCATCTTTCAGTTTTTGGGTTATAAAACCTTGACCAAAACCATTTCCCCCAACGTTTTTCCTTTTATTCTAAACGTTTCCCTCGAGGAAGAAACCACCAGCCTAGATGAAGTTGTGGTTAACACTTCAGAAGATCCCGCTTATCGTATCATTCGAAAGACAATCGCACAACGCAAAGAAAACCTAGAAAAGCTAAGTGAATACTCTGCAGACTTTTACTCACGCGGCCTCTGGAAAGTAAAGAACGTACCCGAAAAAATAATGGGGCAGGAAGTGGGTGATTTTGACGGAATGCTTGATTCTACACGTACGGGCATCATTTACCTCTCAGAAACCATCTCAGAAATAGCCTACCAAAAACCCGATAAATTCACTGAAAAAATAATTGCCAGCAAAGTAAGCGGGAACGATAACGGCTTCAGCTTTAACAGTGCACAAAGCGCCAATCTTTCTTTTTATGAAAATACGATTGAATTAAACGCAGCTCTCGTTTCACCCATTGCCAATAATGCGCTGAGCTATTACAACTATAAATTGGACGGCGTTTTTTACGAAGGCCCCAAACTTATCAATAAAATAAAAGTCATTCCCAAACGCCCAAATGACAGGGTTTGGCAAGGCTACGTTTATATAGTTGAAGACGATTGGCAACTTTACGGCGTGGAACTTTCTACAACTGGCGCCGCCATACAAGTGCCCTTTGTGAGCAATTTGATGGTGAAGCAGAATTATAAGCACGATACTACAAATGAGTTTTGGGTGAAAATTTCACAATCCGTCGATTTCGGTTTCGGTTTTTTGGGAATGGAGGGCGATGGTCGTTTTATAGCCGTTTACAGCAATTATGATTTTAAGCCACAGTTTACCAAAAAATCCTTTACCAACGAAGTGCTTTCCTTTAAACCCGAGGCCAACAAAAAAGACAGTCTGTTTTGGAGAGGTAGCCGCCCCGTGCCCTTAACTGATGAAGAGCTTAAGGATTACATAAAAAAAGACAGCATCCAGGTTTTAAGACGCTCCAAGCCCTATTTGGATTCGCTCGATGCCAAGTCAAACAAACCTGGTGTTTTGAGCTTGTTAACAGGCTATGCCTTTAAAAATTCCTTTGAAAAATGGTCTGTTGGCTATGAAGGCCCGTTGCCCAACATAAATTTCAACACCATACAGGGCTGGAAGAGTACGGCGGGACTAACGTTTAACAAATGGTACGATGATAACCAAACCAATACCCTTTCGGCAGCTCTTCGTGCAGATTATGGCATTGCGGAAGATAGACTTCGGTTTACGGCAGACATTCTTCGGAATTTTAATTGGACCGATAAATTGCGTATTTCTCTTTCCGGAGGAAGCACAGTGACCCAATTTAACGCTTCCGAACCTATTTCACCACTTATAAATACTTTCGCCACCCTTTTCTTTGAAAGAAACTATATGAAGCTGTACGAGCTTAATTTCGGACGAATCGGCTACAGTCAGGAAGTTTTTAACGGGCTGCACCTGTATGCCGCTGTGGCTTATGAAAACAGAAAGCCGCTTTTCAACAATACCGATTATGTTACCATTCCTTTTGATGATGTAAGCTACACGAGCAACAACCCATTGGCTCCAAACGATTTCAACAACGCTGCGATTGAGGAACACAACATTGTAAAGAGCAAAATCCGCACGCGAATCAACTTCGCACAAAAGTATTTTTCGAACCCTGATATGAAATTCAACATTGGCGACAACAAATACCCTGAGTTAAATCTTTCGGTGGAAAACGGAACGGCGATTACTGAAAGCTATTATGATTACACCCAATTTGAAGCCAGTTTGAACCAATCCATTTCCTTGGGAAATAAGGGCCAGTTCTACTACAATTTAAAAGGGGGAACATTCGCAAATGGCGATGGAATCTCGTTTATTGATTACAAACACTTCAACGGAAACCAAACGCGGGTGGGCACTTCGCCGAATTATACCAATGTTTTTAACTTGATGCCCTATTACGATTTCAGCACCAACAAAAGCTATTTTGAGGGACATTTGGAGCATGATTTCCGCGGGTGGATTTTGGGGAAAATCCCCGGAATCAATCAAATCAACCTCAACTTGGTAGCTGGCGCACATTTTTTAAGTACCGAAGAAAGAAAACCATATTCAGAATTTTCCGTAGGTATAGATAACCTTGGCATTGGTAAGTTTAGATTGCTACGTGTAGATTATGTACGGTCGTACTACAATGGCGGAAGTGATGGGGCCTTCATTTTTGGATTGAAGTTTTTGGATTTGTTAGGGCTTTAAATAAAATTATTATGAAAACCATATTTAAATTAATACTCGCCTTTTCGTTTTTCACAAGCTGTATCCCGATGCAAAAAGTGCCGAAAGATGCAGTAATGACAGACTTTTTCCACTTTCAAAAAGCGAAGGATTACGATGCTTCCAAATGGGCGGTATTTCTTCCCGGAACCGGTGGCTTGCGGATTTTTAAGGACACAACGCATTATTATGACGTTGCCGAAAAACTCAACGCCGAGGGAATTTCGGTTTTGCTGGTTGATAATGCCGCAGCTTATAAAGCTTCCAAAAGAGACGTGGACGAAGAGGAACCCGCACAAATTCTTTGGACGCTGGAAGAAGCCTTAAAATGGGCAAAACAGAAAGGAAAAATTGATCCCAATTCTGATGGAAGTATTGTGGGGTGGTCGCGCGCAGGCTTGGGTTTAATTCCTTTGGCAAATGACGCTTCAGAACTTGAAAGGCTTAAAGTGAAGAGCATTGCAATGTTTTATCCTGCAAATGGTTACGAAATTCAACTTAAACCAAAAGTTCCAGTGCTCGTTTTGACAGGCGGAAAGGACAGAATCGTAAAAGTTGATGATATTTTGAAGTATATGATAGCCGAAAACGCAACCATTAAAGTGTATGACGATGCATATCACGGATACGATGTAGCAAGTTTGGAAAAAGGAAAGTATTATCGCTATATTCCCTTTATCAGCAAAAAGCATTACCTTTTGAAATACAACGAAGAAGCCGCAAAGGAGTCGACAGACGAATTAATTAAATTTCTAAATAAATAAATTTACTGCGCTTCTGCGATATTTTTTTCCGCAAAATCACAAAGTTCACAAAGAGAAATTATGGCAATACCCTTTCCTATTATAATTACCGAGCGGTTAAATCTGCGGAAAATAATTCCAAGTGATTTGGATAGGGTTCACTTTTTACGTTCCGACAAAGCAATCAATAAATACATAAAACGGGAACCACAAACTTTGGAAACCGCCAAAGCACATATTGAAAGATTGGATTCAAATCTAAAAAGGGATATAGCCATCGCTTGGGGAATTACAACCAAAGAATCAAATGTATTGATTGGCTCAATTTGTCTTTGGAATTTCTCTGAAGATAAAAAAAATGCCGAAGTGGGTTACGACCTCGACCCAAAATTTCAAGGCAAGGGAATTATGAGCGAAGCACTAAAAGCGGTTTTGGATTTTGGCTTTAACCAAAGAGGTTTTGAAACCATCGAAGCTTATACAGATTTTAGGAATATTCCTTCAAAAAAGCTCTTAAAACGACATGGATTTATTCCAAGTAGGAACAAACAAGATGCTGATAACCAAAACAATGAAGTGTATTATATAAACCGTTAGTTTTTGTCTTCCAAAAGTGGTACAAATCGGAATTCCCCATACTCTTCTTTTTCAAATTCGGTCTCAGATTTACGTAAAAACACGGTCATAATTTGCGTATTTTCACCTACGGGAATGACCAATCTTCCACCAATTTTCAATTGCGCCAACAACGGGTTTGGAACAAAAGGTGCTCCGGCCGTTACGATAATTCCGTCAAATGGAGCTTCCTCCTCCAGCCCAATATAGCCATCTCCAAATATCATGCGTTTGGGTTTGTAACCAAGTTTTGGTAAAAAAAGTTTTGTCTTTTTGAAAAGTTCGTTTTGCCTTTCAATTGTATAAAGTGTTGCACCAATTTCCAAAAGTACTGCCGCTTGGTAGCCACTCCCCGTTCCTATTTCAAGTATTTTATCGCCTTTTTTAACCTCTAGAAGTTCCGTTTGGCGGGCAACGGTATAGGGTTGCGAAATGGTCTGGTCTGCAGCAATTGGGAAAGCTTTATCAACATAGGCATGGTCCACAAACCCAGAGTCCATAAAAAGATGCCGTGGGATCTTGCCAATGGCCTGCAGAACATTTTTATCAACAATCCCTTTCTCCTTAAGGGTTTCGACCAATTTTTTACGCATTCCTTGGTGTGTAAATGTATCTTTCACGGCTTGTTTATTTTAAACCACAAAGTAACCAAATTTGTTATCAAAGCACAATTTACATTTGCATAAATATGTATCAATAACTTGTAAACTCTAATCCCATAACCTTTTCAACTTTCCCCCGAAACACGTACATTTGTGAAAAACACACGCCAATGCTAAAAGCGGGAGTTCTGGGTGCCGGTCACTTGGGAAAAATACATTTGAAATTGCTGCAACAATCCACAAAGTATGATCTTGTGGGTTTCTTCGATGCCAGCAAAAAAGCTTCGGAACAAATAGAAACTGAATTCGGCTACAAAAGCTTTCCTTCCATGGAAAGCCTTATAAATGCTAGCGACATGGTGGTTGTAGTAACACCCACCAGCGCTCATTTTGAATGTGCTGAAAAAGTAATAAAAGCTGGAAAACATCTTTTTATTGAAAAACCAATCACACAAACTGTTGCGCAAGCTGAACAGATACGCGATTTGGCCAAAGAAATGAAGGTACGCGGACAAGTAGGACAAGTGGAACGCTTTAATCCGGCATTTCAGGCAATTAAGGATAAAATCCACAACCCAATGTTTATTGAAACGCACCGTTTGGCGGAATTCAATCCGCGCGGAACAGATGTTTCGGTGGTTTTGGATTTGATGATACACGACATCGACGCAATTTTAAGCGTTGTAAAAAGCCCTGTAAAAGCTGTGAGCGCAAGCGGAGTTTCGGTAATTAGCGAAACTCCAGATATAGCAAATGCCCGAATTGAGTTTGAAAACGGTTGCGTGGCAAATCTTACCGCAAGCCGCATTTCACTCAAAAAAATGCGGAAGGCACGTTTCTTTCAGCGAGATGCCTATATTTCAGTGGATTTCCTGGAAAAGAAATGCGAAGTTGTAAAAATGAAGGACGCTCCAAAGGAAATAGACGATTTCGCAATGGTTTTGACCAATGCCGAAGGTATTAAAAAACAGATCTATTTCGAAAACCCAAAAATAGAAGCCAACAACGCCATACTAGACGAACTTGAAAGTTTTTACGAAGCCATAAAAGCTGATAGAACGCCGGAAGTATCGCTTATGCAAGGCACCGAAGCGCTTCGGGTTGCAATGTTGATAATTGAAAATTTTAAGAAAATATAAATCACATAAAGTTCATTTTAATGAAAAACGTAGCAGTAATAGGCGCAGGAACCATGGGCAACGGTATAGCCCACACCTTCGCACAATTCGATTATAAAGTACAATTGATTGATGTTCAACAAACATCGCTTGACAAAGGTATTGCCACCATTACCAAAAATCTGGACAGAATGGTAGCCAAAGAAACCATTACTGAAGCCGATAAGCAACGAACCCTCAAAAACATAACCACCTACACCAATCTTGAGGAAGGTGTGGAATGCGCAAGTCTTGTAGTGGAAGCAGCTACAGAAAATGTAGATTTGAAGCTGAAAATTTTCCGTGATTTGGATAAATTCTGTCCTGACGATACCATTCTTGCTAGTAATACTTCCTCTATTTCAATTACACAGATTGCTTCGGTAACGTCGCGACCGGGAATGGTTATCGGGATGCACTTTATGAATCCGGTGCCGATTATGAAATTGGTGGAAATCATTAAAGGTTACAGCACCAGCGAAGAAACATTCAAAATTGTTGAGGAGCTTTCCAAAAAACTGAACAAAGTGCCCGTAGAGGTAAATGATTACCCAGGTTTTGTGGCAAACCGCATTTTGATGCCGATGATAAACGAAGCTGTTGAAACACTGTACAACGGCGTGGCTGGCGTAAAGGAAATTGATACCGTAATGATGCTCGGAATGGCGCACCCAATGGGCCCACTGGCATTAGCAGATTTTATTGGCTTGGACGTTTGCCTTTCAATTTTGAAAGTGATGCACGAAGGCTTCAAAAACCCTAAATACGCCCCTTGCCCGTTATTGGTTAATATGGTAAGGGCAGGAAAACTGGGCGCCAAAAGTGGTGAAGGTTTTTACGACTACAGCCAAAACCGAAAAGCAGAAGACATTTCAAAGATGTTTTCAAAATAATTACTTGTAGGCTGTTATTGCAACTTCCACTGAATACTGAATACTGAATAAATGGCAAAAATTATCCCCTTTAAAGCCGTCCGCCCTACGCGGGACAAAGTGAGTCTTCTTGCAGCACGTTCCTATGACAGCTATACGGCAATGCAAGTAGAGTCGCGCTTGCGGGACAATCCGTTTTCGTTTTTGCACATTGTGAATCCGGGCTATAAATACCAAAAAGAAATTTCAGGTGAAGAACGTTATGGCTTGGTCAGAAACCGCTATCAGGAGTTTAAGGAGGATGGCATATTTATCCAGGATGAAAAGCCTTCATTCTATATTTATAAAATTGTAAACCGGGACGGACTTGAGTTTAGCGGTATTGTTGCCGCCGCAAGTGTTCAGGATTATGCAGATGATGTTATAAAAAAACACGAGGACACACTTGAGTTTCGGGAATTGATCTTTAAAGAATATTTAAAAACCGTGGGCTTCAACGCTGAATCTGTACTCCTCACCTATCCTGACAATCCTGAATTGGAGGAGATAATAAACTCTGTGATGTTGAGCCGTCCAGAATATGAGTTTACAACCACTTATCGCGACACGCATTATGTATGGAACGTAGATAATGAAGAAACCCTGCAAAAAATTCAAGAAATTTATAGTGAAATGCCTTCATTATACATTGCCGACGGCCATCACCGCTCTGCTTCTTCTTATTTATTGGCGAAGGATTTAAAGGAAGAAAACCCAAACCATACAGGCGATGAAGCTTATAATTTTTTTATGAGCTACCTCATTCCTGAAAGCGATTTAAAAATATACGAATTCAACCGTTTGGTAAAAGACCTTAATGGTATGGAAAAAGAAGAGTTTCTAATAAAATTGGATGAATTTTTCCGAATAGAAAACCGTGGCATGGAATATTACAAACCCTCAAAGTTGCATCATTTCAGTATGTATTTGGATGGTGAATTCTATTCATTATACCTACGCAAAACAAAATATGAAATAAAAAACGCCTTGGATGCTCTAGACACACACATTCTATACGTAACAATTTTAAAGCCACTGTTAGGTATTGAAGATCTCCGCAACGATCAACGCATAGAGTATTCCCACGGAAAAAAGGATTTGGCATATGTTAAAACCGCTGTGGATTCGGGAACCTTCGCCGTAGGTTTTGGGTTGTTGCCCGTTACAACAGAAGAAATAAAAATGATTGCAGACGAAGGCTTAAAGATGCCTCCAAAAAGTACTTATATTGAACCAAAGCTTAGAAGCGGCGTTACTATTTACGAATTCTGAAAAAAGAAGAAAGAAAAAGAAAAAAGATGACTATTTCAGAGAATTTAAAAAAATTCAATAAAGAACTGCCCGATAACGTTACGTTGGTAGCGGTTTCCAAAACCAAGCCAACTAGTGATTTGATGGAAGCCTACAATGCCGGGCAGCGCGTTTTTGGTGAAAACAAAATACAGGAAATGGAGGCCAAATGGCAGGAAATGCCAAAGGATATAGAATGGCATATGATTGGCCACGTGCAGCGCAATAAGGTGAAATATATGGCACCGTTTGTGAGTTTGATACACGCGGTGGATAGCCTGAAGCTTTTAAAAGAAATCAATAAAGAAGCAGAAAAGAACGAGAGAACCATTAATTGTTTGCTTCAAATAAAAATAGCCGAAGAGGACAGTAAATTTGGGATGGAGGAAGCAGATGCCTTAAAAATTTTTTCGTCTGAAGAATTTAAAAGACTTCAAAACGTAAAAATTGTTGGCCTGATGGGAATGGCAACATTTACCGATGATGAAAAGCAGATTTCGGAAGAATTTCAGAAATTGAAAAAAATATATGACCAATTCAGAATTCAATCCCGAAACTTCGGGACAGAATTAAGAATTTTGAGTATGGGAATGAGTGGCGATTATAAGGTTGCAATTGAAAACGGCAGTAACATGGTGCGCGTGGGCAGTGCCATTTTTGGTGAACGGAATTATAATTAATTAGGGTAGTGAATAAAAAATTTGATGTACGCAATTTTAGACATAGAAACCACGGGCGGGAAATATAATGAGGAAGGTATCACCGAGATTGCAATATATAAATTTGACGGTCACAAAGTCGTAGACCAATTTTCAAGTTTGGTAAATCCAGAAAAACCCATTCAACCTTTTGTTGTAAACCTTACGGGAATTAACAATGAAATGCTTCGGCACGCGCCAAAATTTTATGAAGTGGCCAAACGTATCATTGAAATTACCGATGGCTGCATTATGGTGGCCCACAATGCGCTTTTCGACAATAGAATTCTTACAACAGAATTTGATCGTTTGGGATATCAATTTGAGAAAGAAACCCTTTGCACCGTTGAACTTGCAAAAAAATTGATTCCAGATATGCCTTCATACAGTTTGGGTAAATTGGTGCGCTCTTTGGGAATTCCGCTCAGTGACCGCCACCGTGCGCAAGGTGATGCAAAAGCTACCGTAGCACTTTTCAAGTTGTTGCTGGCCAAAGACACTTCAAAAGAAATAATAACAGAAACCTTACGAAAAGATCCAAAACGACAACTAGAGCCCAAGCTTCTTGATATCATTGAAAATGCTCCCTCCGAAACAGGCGTGTATTATATGCACAACGAAGCAGGAAACGTAATTTACATTGGTAAAAGCAAAAACATAAAAAAAAGGTTACTGCAGCATTTTACTAATGACAACCGAAAATCAAAAAAAATACAACTAGAAGTAAAGTCGGTTACTTTTGAAAAAACAGGCAGTGAACTGGTTGCCTTATTAAAAGAAACTGAAGAAATAAAACAGAACAAGCCTTTGTTCAATAGAACACATCGGCGCACTCTTTTCACACACCAGTTAACATCTTTTGTGGACGAAAAGGGTTATATAAACCTAAAAATTGAAAAGGCTGATGCCAGAAAAAAAGCCATTACCACTTTCAGCAATTATCAACAGGCAAAATCTACACTTTTCAAAATAACAGAGGACAACCAACTTTGCCAAAAACTTACAGGGCTTTACGATACCAAAAAACAATGTTTCAATTTTACTATAAAAGAATGCTATGGGGCGTGCGTAGGTAAGGAGTCGGTGGAAGAATATAATAACCGTGTAAAAGCATTTTTGGAAAAAAGCAGCTACGATAACCAAAATATGTTAATCATAGATCGCGGAAGGGAAATTGAAGAACGTTCCGTTATTTTAATAGAAAATGGAATTTATAAGGGTTATGGGTTTTATAACTTGAATTATCAGATTAACAATCCTGAAATTCTAAAATCTATTATTAACCCGATGCAGGGCAGTCGCGATGTGCAACACATTATCCAGAATTATTTACGAAGGAATAAAGTACTTAAAATCGTAAACCTTTCTGCCAATACAGTTAATTAAGCTAAAGTTGCTTATTTTAGTCCTTCAAAAATTTCATATTGAAACCAACCAATAAAAGATCCTGGCGTTACCGACTTCACGAAATCATTTATGAGGCCGATACACCCATGGGAAAGCTCTTTGATGTAATACTACTTATTCTTATTTTACTAAGTATTGTGCTTGTTATGCTGGAAAGTGTGCAGGGAATTGATGCAAAATATCACGAGATACTTTACATTGGAGAGTGGGTCATCACCATATTTTTCACTTTTGAATACATTGCACGCATTATAACAGTAAAAAAACCGAAAGCTTACATTTTCAGTTTTTACGGGATTATCGACTTTTTATCAACCATTCCTCTTTATATATCCTTTCTTTTTGCGGGCAGCAGTTTTTTATTGTCCGTACGTGCGTTGAGGCTTTTAAGAGTTTTCAGAATTTTGAAATTAGCCCGCTACGTTGGCGAAGCAACAAAATTGCGCAGGGCATTAATAAGCAGTAGGGCGAAGATTCTGGTTTTTCTATTTGCAGTGCTTGTAATTGCAGTAATTGCGGGTACATTGATGTACATCATAGAAGGACCCGAAAACGGTTTTAAAAGCATTCCCACAAGTGTGTATTGGTGTATCGTAACTCTTACTACAGTGGGCTTTGGTGATATAGCCCCCGTAACTCCTTTAGGCCAATTATTGGCAACGGTCATTATGATTTTGGGTTATGGAATTATTGCCGTTCCCACAGGAATTGTAAGCGCTGAATACACAAGGAGTACAGATAAGGACTATGTACACGTAAACACACAGTCCTGTAGAAATTGTGGGGCGCAAAGACATCGGGATGATGCAAAATATTGCCATGAATGTGGGGAAGAATTAAACCCTAAAAGTCACATAGAAACATAATGTCTTCAAAAAAACCATTGCTAATATGTGTAGTGGGTGCTACGGCTATTGGCAAAACTTCTTTAGCTATAAAACTTGCAAAAGCTTTTAATACCGAAATAATTTCGGCAGATTCACGTCAGTTTTTTAAAGAAATGAATATAGGCACTGCAGTTCCTTCAAAAGAAGAGCTGGAAGCCGTTCCGCATCATTTCATTCAAAACAAAAGTATTTTTGAGGATTACTCCGTTGGCGATTTTGAAAGGGACTCACTTGCATTATTAAAAATTCTTTTTAAAAAAAACACAGTGGTTGTAATGGTTGGAGGTTCGGGATTATATGTAGATGCCGTGATAAAAGGTCTGGATAATTTTCCAGAGGTGCCTTCGATAATTAGAGACCGGTTAAATTTTGAATTGGCTGAAAAAGGCATTGAAGCACTTCAAAGGGAACTAAAAAATATAGATCCCGAATATTATAAAAAGGTTGATATTCATAATCCACACCGATTGGTTCGCGCTTTGGAAATTCATAGAGCTACCGGCAGGCCGTATTCATCTTTTCTTAGAAAGGAAAATTCAAAAAGAGATTTCAATACTATTTTTATTGGCTTAACTGCAGAACGGGAGCTAATTTACAATCGTATAAATCTTAGGGTAGATATTATGATGGCAGACGGACTACTAGATGAAGCTAAATCCCTACTATCTTTTAGAGACAAAAATGCTCTGCAAACAGTGGGCTATCGAGAGCTTTTTGAATATTTTGACGGTAAAATTTCTTTGGAAGAAGCCATTTCAGAAATTAAAAAAAATACCCGAAGGTTTGCAAAACGCCAGAATACATGGTTTAAAAAAAACGAAGCTATCAACTGGTTTGGTTATGATACCCAACCGAACGAAATTATAGATTATATAAAAGAAAAAAACGCCCTATAAAGGCGTTTTTTTACACTTATCTTAATATTTACAATTAATTGTCCACTTCACTCTTCACCACCAAACGGAACCCTTCACCATGAATATTGATTATTTCCACACCATCATCCTTACTTAGATATTTCCGAAGTTTGGCTATGTAAACGTCCATACTTCGCGATGTGAAATAGTTGTCATCTCTCCAAATTTTTGTCAATGCCAGTTCACGTGGCATCAAATCATTTTTATGAAGTGCCAAAAGGCGCAGCAATTCATTTTCCTTTGGGGAAAGTTTTATTGGGGTTTCTTTGTTATAGGTCAAGAAACGCAGTTTGGAATTTAAGTGGAAATTGCCCACCTGAAATTCAAATTGCTTACTGTCTGCAATAGAATCAGTAGCTTTTCTTTGAATAATTGCTTTGATTTTCATCAAAAGCACCTCGCTATCAAATGGCTTATTTAAATAATCATCTGCTCCTACCTTATAGCCTTTAAGCACATCCTCTTTCATGGCTTTTGCAGTAAGAAATATAATTGGTACATCTTCGTTTTTCTCACGAATTTCCTTTGCAAGTGTAAAGCCGTCTTTGTATGGCATCATTACATCTAGTATGCAAAGATCGAAATCGTCTTTTTTAAATTTCTCAAAACCTTCCATCCCGTTTTTAGCGTGGGTAACGTTATAATCGTTCATGGCTAGGTAATCTTTCAATACTGTCCCAAAGTTGGGATCGTCTTCAACAAGAAGGATTTTTTTGTTTTCTGTTTCCATAATTTTAAGATATTAAGTGTAGTTTTATAATAAAAGTGCTGCCTTTTCCTTTTTCGCTTTCTACGTAAATTTCGGCATCATGATCGTCCAAGATGCGTTTTACATAGGCCAGTCCAAGACCGTGCCCTTTAACGTTGTGTATATCACCTGTGTGTTCTCGGTAAAATTTTTCAAATATTTTTTTCTGGACAGGCTTGCTCATTCCCATGCCTTGATCACGAATTTTGAGGATGATGCTATTTTTTACATTTTCTGAATAGATGTCAATTTTGGGCTCATCTTCAGAATATTTAATTGCATTGTCCAGAATATTTACTATTACATTGCTTAAATGTGATTCATTGGCCAAGACAGTTGATTTTAAAGCTCCGTAATGGGTGTTTATATATCCTCCCCTATCTTCTACAATAAGGCTTACGTGAGAAATGGCTTCTTCAACTATATCCTTTAAATCCAAGCGTTCCTTAGGAAGATCTAGTTCGTTCTTTTCAAGTTTAGAGATTCTAAGAACATTCTCAACTTGGGCATTCATTCTTCTGTTTTCGTCCCTTATCATCCCCAAGTAACGATCTAAAAATTCCCTATTATCCTTAACTTTAGGATTTTTAAGTGAATCCAGTGCCAGATTAATGGTTGCTATGGGAGTTTTGAACTCGTGGGTCATGTTATTTATAAAATCACTCTTTATTTGTGAAATTTGCCTTTGTTTGTAAATCTGTGATATTGCACTGGAATATGCCAAGATTATCACTGCCGTAAACACCAACGAAAGTATGGCCATCCCTAAAATACTATTTAGAACTAATTTTTCCTTTTCTGAAAAGTTTACATATAGTTCATAATTGTTTTTGTTTTCATTTACAAAAAGCGGTACTATATAGGTACTTCCGTCGTCAAATTTAAAACCCTTGGAGCGTACTTTAGTTTCTAGGTTGTTGCTGTAAATAGCAAATTCAAATTTAGATTTTAACCCTCTTTCTTTAAGCTCTTTAGCAATAAGGCTCCTTACCTCTTCTTCATTTACCCTTTTATAAATTGGCACCATTGCCGTTACATTGCTAACAAAGTCCTCAAACTGCTTTCGTTCATAATCTTTCATTCTAGAAAAAGACTCCACGCGTGTATCAGTCATGGTTATTCCATCCAATCCTTCAGAAATTTTAGTTTTTGTCTTCCTGCTGGTAAGTTTACGGAACTGAACGCTATCCATATCAGAATCAAAAAGCCCCGAAGAAAGTTTATAATCCTGTTCTAAAATTCCGTCGGTATATATATAAGTTTCATTTGTAGCTTTATTTTGAATTCTATAGGCCAGTTCTGTAAAACTTTGATTGTCTGGGATTTGAATGCTGTCTACATATGCACTATAAACCTGATAGTAAGCTTCGTTTTCTCTTAGTTGGATTTCTTTTGCAACCGATATCAACACTTGCTTTGAGTTGATTGTAAACTGTTCTGCTTTTGTACTATAAGCATTTGATATCCAATATCCTTGAACGAAAACTATTCCCAACAATGAGAGGCTCATGAGCGCTATAAGCAATACGAATAGCTTTTTGTTCATACCTCAAAAGTAAGATTTTAACATTTAGTGACTTGTCCATTTAACCAAATGTTAACAAAAGAAGAGAATGGATTTAAGAAGCTTTTAAAAGAAGTGTTTTATGTATTTCTGTAACTCGTTTTTTTGTGGCCTCAAGGTCTATATTATTTACTACAATATCAGCTAATTGTATTTTATCTTCATCGCTCCATTGATTGTCCATTCGCTGTTCTATTTCAGCTTTTGAAATTTTATCACGTGCCAAAATACGCCTTATTCTTATAGGTTTTGGAGCAGTTACAAGGATGACCGTATCGCATTCTTTATAACTACCATTTTCAAAAAGTATAGCAGCTTCTTTTATTACATATGAAGTATGCTGTTTTGAAACCCATTTTTTAAAATGTGCCGCAACCTTGGGATGGATTATTTCATTTACGGACTTTAGCAGGCCTTTGTCATTAAAGATTTTTTCGGCAACAAAAGCGCGATTTAGACCTTCTCCAGTATATGCTTCCTCACCAAGTAATTTTATCAATTTACGATGAATGACCTTGGACGAATTGGTCAATTTTTTTGCCTCTACATCGGCTATATATACGGGCACACCAAGCTTCGAAAACATTTTTGCTACTGTAGTTTTTCCACTCCCTATTCCACCTGTAAGACCTACAATTTTCATTTCTTATTATTTTGAACAGCCAAAAGCTAAATTATTTAAAGATCAGAAAATCAATCTTTTTTGGCTCAAAAACCACATTCCGAACATTCGGAGGCATTTTTTCCAGTATGGGAAGCATAAAATTTTCCTCCTTATTTCTTTTGGAATAATCACATATTACCCGAAAGCTATCTTTCGAAATTTCGGAAAAATCATTCACCGATACATCGTATGAAACCGTAACATTTGGGGAAACCAATTTAATATCCAAATCTGGAGGCAAATTAATTACCTCAATAGGAAGCGTAAATTTTCCTTGTGAAAATTCGGCTACTTTTAGGCTCACCAATATTTTATCGGGTTTTATAGAGACAATCTCATTGTTGTTGTTTATAATTTTTACAGTTTTGGAAATATCTTTTTCAATATTTTCAATTGAAATCACTTCTGTTTCTATTGCGCCTATGTTTTTTAGACTGCCGGAAGGACCAGATATAACAACAGAATCTGGAGATACATTAATACTGTCAATAGGTTTAAAACCATCTTTGAAGGTAAAACTATGCTTCGGAATTACCTTAACTTTTTTCAAAACAATTGGATCCAAAAAAACTTTTAGCTCTTCAACAGAAAGGTTTTTTATAGCCAAGTTTCTATTGAAGTTGGAAGAGACCATACGGTTTAATTCACTCTTTGTAATAGTAAAGTGATCTTTTTCCTTATTATAATATTTATTTATTTGTAGTTCAATAGTTGGCTTTTTAAATTTGTAAAATAATATTTCAAAACCATTTGCGGTAAGGTCAAAAGTAATGTTCTTTAAATTTCCCTCAGATAATGCAGCATTTTCAGGAACGTTTTCATATTGAATTTTAGCAACCATAGTAGCGGTAAATTCCCTACTAAACTTGGTTAACACCCAAAAAATAGCTGCGACCAATAAAAAGAAAAGAAAACGCTTTACTTTAAGATTTTTGTGCTTTTTAAAAAATCCTTTCGACATATTTTTATTATTGGGCATCAATAAATTTACTTAAAAAATAAAAAGGGAAATTGTTTCTGGGGATCTTTCTTTAGAAAATTTATAAAAATGGTTGACATAGCAAACGCTATTCCATAGCCAAAAAACTGAACAAATACAGCTTTTATTGAAAGTATACCTATATATATACTTTTATTCCTTAAAGAAGAATCTACAAGGAGAAGAATTAAATATAAAGTGACAGGAACTAAAAACAAGGGTGAAACAATAATTGAGAGCAATAACGTAAGCAATACGAATATCACAAAAATAGTAGGAAACCAATATGTTATTTTAGCCGCCGAAGGGTGCCAACTATTTAATATAGGACGTACCAATCCAAACTTTTTTACTTGTATATAAAATTTTTCCCAAGAAATTCTGCGTTTGTGATATACAAATGCCTTGGGAAGAAATGTAGTATTGTAGCCTGCTTTTAATATACGTTGTGAAAGATCAGGGTCCTCTCCAGGGTGAATTTTTGAATAACCTCCCGTTCTCTCAAAAGCTTCTTTTGAAATACCCATGTTAAAACTTCGGGGTTCAAAACTATTGATGCTTTTCACACTACCTCTTATTCCTCCTGTTGTAAAAAAAGAAGTCATGGCATAGTTAATAGCCTTCTGCAAAGGTGTAAAACTTTCATGGGCAGCATCTGCACCACCAAAACAATGATAATAATTTTGGTTTAGAAATTTATCCACAACAATTAAATAATGTGGAGGCAACAGGCAATCAGAATCAAGAATTATAAAATAATTTCCTTTTGCGCGCTTCATTCCATAGTTTCGAGACTCTCCCGGACCAGAATTATTTTTATAATAGTATGAAATAGAAAGTTTATTTGAAAATTCCGCTACTACACTTTCTGAAGTTTCAGTGGATCCATCTTCTACTAAAACTATTTCAAATTCATTTCCAAAATCCAAATTCACAAAACTCTCCAAAAGTTCCTTTACTTCTTGAGGACGGTTAAACACAGGGATTATAAAGGAATAATTTATTTGCATCGGGCAAAGTTAATCAAATAAAAAAAGCCACCCACTTTCGTGGATGGCTTTTCATATCAATTATGAAAATCTAGTTCTTCAACACTTTGTAAGTTCCGGTTTGTCCATCAACAGTCACTTTCATAATGTAAGTTCCCGCTGTAAGACCAGAAAGGTTGATGTCAGATGTGGTAGCACCAATCTCAGTGCTGATAACCTGCTGACCCAATAGGTTGAACAGAGATACAGATTCTATATTGCTGGCAGATTTCAAAGATAGAACCTCAGTGGCTGGATTTGGATAGTAAGAGAATCCTGCCAGTGCATTATCGCTAACGCCCAACGAATCGCAAGTACCGCTCCAAATGTAAACACCGTCCATTAGTGGATCTGGAATGCCCCAGGCCGCACCGTCAAACTGCGCTGTAGGATTGCCTATAGCTGTAGAAGAGGTAACTACCCAGAAAACACTTCCGGTAGCACCACCATCGGTAACAGAAAGCTCAATCCAGTAGGTGGTAGGAACACCAGCCTGACCGTTGAAGGTAAATGGCGTAACGCTCATCTCAACCTCGTTCACGTCAAAACCAAAGTTGCTGCCGATAACCGCCTGGTTGTCGATGGTAACAGAGGCCTCAGAACCAATTAATGATCCAGGAAGACCAGCTGCGTCATCATAATAGTTAACATCAACGTTAGAAATACCTCCGTTGGCGAAAATACTAGCTGTAATATTCTCCAGTGTGAAGTTCTCGTCAGCCGCTACGGTAACATCGTTAGCAGTCATAAAGGCCGCAGCAGAAGAACAGTTGAAACCATTCTCAAAAGTACCGTCGTTAGGGTTCTCCTCATCACAAGCGCCGCCACCGCCGCCGATAGGAGCACAATCACCTTCCCAAATGTAAACGCCGTCCATAAGTGGATCCGGGATACCCCAAGCTGCACCGTCAAACTGTGCAGTAGGGTCGCCTACAGCTGTAGAAGAAGTAACTACCCAAAATACACTACCTGTTGCACCGCCATCGGTAACAGAAAGTTCGATCCAATACTTAGTCGACATACCCGCTTGTCCGTTAAAAACAAATGGTGCAACGGTCATCTCAACTTCGTTCACATCAAAACCAAAGTTGCTTCCGATAACTGCTTGGTTGTCGATAGTAACAGAGGCCTCAGAACCAATTAATGATCCAGGAAGACCCGCTGCGTCATCATAATAGTTAACATCAACGTTAGAAATACCTCCATTGGCGAAAATACTCGCTGTAATATTCATTAGAGTGAAATTTTCATCCGCCGCAACTGTAACATCGTTAGCAGTCATAAAGGCCGCTGCAGAAGAACAGTTAAAGCCATTCTCAAAGGTACCGTCATTAGGGTTCTCCTCGGTACAAGCCGCCAAGTAAGTTGGGTTATTCATTCCCAATGCAGAAATGTCCATTGATGGAGATGCATTTTCAGAAATGGTAATAACTGGGTTTACATCAGTTCGTTCTTGTTCAAAAACAACAGGACTGTTAGTCCCTATCATTTTTATTTCTTGTTGGCTAAACCCAATAGCACAAACCAAAAAGAACATCATAAGAGTAATTTTCTTCATAATAATTTAAGTTTTAAGTTAATTTGGCACTAAGGTATTTAAAATATGTTTTGCCGCAAAACTTTAATGGTATTTAAAATATGTTTTGCCGCAAAACTTTAATGCAATATATTTAACAATATGAACATCTTTTTAATAGGATTAACAACTATTATTTTTAACAATACGTACACAATCATCGTTTTTATTAAAAAATCAATATTCCATCTAGTAACCTCCTAAAACCCGGAAGTGCCTTAAAGAACAGCATAAAAAAACCACCCGCCAATGGCGGGTGGTCCTGTTGTTATGGCCAAGTAACTTGCCCGGGGCTAGTCCTTGAGCACCTTGTACGTGCCGGTCTGGCCGTTCACCGTCACCTTCATCAGGTAACTGCCCGTGCTCAGCCCGGATATGTCAAGCTGCGTTGCGGCAGCTCCCACCCTGCTGTCCAGCACGCGCTGGCCAAGAAGGTTGTAGAGTGACACGCGCTCGATGTTGTCCACGCTCTTAAGGTTGAGCACCCCAGTGGTCGGGTTCGGGTAATAGCTGAACCCGGCTATCGAATTGTCCGAGACCCCAAGGTTCGTACCGTCTATCACGATGTCGGTAACCGCCCCAGTGTTCAGAACGAAAACATAGTAGGCCTGGCCCGCAAGGGTAAAGATCGACGCCGAGGTGCCCGGAACGCACTGGTTGGTGTTCTGCGGCACCAGCACAAGGTCGGTCTCCGTGGCGTTCTCGTCAGGAGCGGTATAGAAGGTCACCGAGCTGGCACCGCCAGGGGTAACGATCATCGCGTTGGCAGTCCCGTCGCCACCGGCAACGAAATTGTACCAAACGCCGTTGGCGCCCGTAAGGTCGCAGCCCTGTGGGTTGCCGTTCTCAGTGGTAGCGGCAGGCATCGCAACCGAAGGGTCCGTGTAGGGGAACCCTATCTCGTCGACATCGATCGAGTTCACGATCATATCGTTGGGCGGAGGCGTAGGCATACAGGTAACGTCCATCGTGAAGTTGCCGGTGGCACCGCCAAAGCTGTGGATCAGTATGTAGAACTTCGTGTTCCCATCAGTGGCGAAGGTAACCTCGCTCTGAAGGCCGCACGAGTCGTCGTTACCCACAACGCAGGTAAGCGCGGCGCAGGATCCGGTATAGACAGAGATCTTGGAGTCAAAGTCGGTGCCGTTGCACAATGAAAGGGTGATATCGCCCGGAAGGCCGCTGGTGTCGTCAAGGGTGTACCATACCCCCGGAGAGGTGATCGCGGGACCGCAGACAGGAGCACCGGAATCTACCGTGGCGCCCACGGTGGTGCCCGTTACGGAATCACCGCAGCTTACAGCTATCGCGCCGCCGCAGTCGTCGTTCGGCAATGGCTCGGTACAGGTAACGTCCAAACTGAAGTTACCGGAGCCGCTGCCAAAGCCCTCCACCATGATATAATAGGTAGACGTGCCGTCCGAAACGAAGGTCACCTCGCTCTGAAGGCCGCAGGAGTCGTCGTTGAAGGCTAGCTCGTTGGCAAGGTTGCAATCGTCAAAGACGCGAAGCACAGAGTCATAGTCCGTACCGCCGCCACAAAGCGAAATGGTCACCAACTGCGCAGAACCCGTGCCAGTGAACTTGTAGAACACATCAGGGGCTGCGTTCCCGCCAGAATCCGTCGCCGTCAGCGTCTCGCCAACTACACTGTCGCCACAAGCTAAAGCAATAGCCCCTGAACAATCATCATAAGTGCTACCGCCGCCATTATCCACACAGTATCCAATGCCTCCATTCCAAACACGTGGATCAAAAATAGGAGTTGTAAAAGGAACATTACTTGCTGATCCTAAATCTAAAGTTATATCGCCATTTGAATAGTTCTGATTTGTTCCATCGCCGTTAGTATATGTATGTGCATGCGTTGCATCAAAAACCAATGCAACAGCATATGTAGTACCTGCAGACATCATAATTGGAGTATCTAATGTAGCTGTTGAAGGAAGTCCAACGCCAGCTCCAGTTCCTGACCCCATCGCTACTGCAGCACCCCAAGGTGCAGGATTACCTTGATTGCCAACATAAGTACCTTCAAATACATATACATCCATAGTAAATGGACCTGATTGTGCCGTATTCATATCAATAGTCGACACTTCAATATCTGAGGCTCCAACTGTAATATCAAAATAAACAGCTCCTCCTGGGCTACCGTTGTTCCCCCCAGCATAAAGTGTTTCTATATTATCTGGAGTACAGCCACCGCCACCACCAATTGGCTCACAGTTTCCTTCAAAGTTATATACAATATCATTTCCAGCTATAATGAGCCAGGTTACACCGGCATCTGGTGAAAAATAGGCCTCAAAGCCTTCAATGCTTGCCGTAGTGGCACTGATATAACCGCTTCCTGCCGAAATAGTAGGTGTAAATACGACCCAATAGGTAGTTTCCACACCAGCTTGACCCGCAAGAATTTCAGGAGTAATATCAAAAACAACTTCAGAAATATCAAAACCAAAATTACTGCCAATGACGGTTTGGGAAGTTGGCATCACAGCTGTCTGAGTAGTTATTAAAGCACCTGGTGCACCACCTGCGTCACTGTAGAAAGAAATATCGGAAGAAGAGAGTGTTGAGCCTGGGTTCATCCAGATATCAACTGTTGCGGTATTTAAAGTAAAATCAGTATCTGCAGGTACTGTGATGTCAAAGGCGATTCGCTGAGCTTGGTCGGAAGAGGTGGTATACCCGTTCTCAAATGCATTCTCAGGGTTGTCCTGGCTACATACACTTCCGCCTCCGCCACCACCAGTGCCTTGAATAGCTACAACACCTAATTCTGCACAATCTGCATTAACAGAACCCAAAGGTGTGGCTACACCAGTTGTAGTGTCCACTGAAGCAAAAACATTAACTCCACCACCTAAATATGCACCCATATAAAGAGTATCAGTATCTGGATCAAAATCTGCATCTTGTGCAAAATTAATATTAATACCCAATGCACCTACAAGAGTTGCCGTACCAGTTGTCAAATCTACAGAGAAAAGACTGTCCAATCCTACATCAGCCATGAAAGCATTTCCATTGGAGTCTATTGCCAACCAAATAGGAAGCCATCCTGTAACTGTAGTACTACCCACCAAAGTAGCTGCACCACTTGTTAGGTCAACAGTATAAATAGAACCTACCTCTCCTTGTCCCGCAAGTAAGTACATTGTACTATTTGATTCATTCCACGCTATACCTCTTAAAGTTTCGGAAGCAAGCAATCCTGTTATATTAGCCACTGTAGTTTCAGCGCCTGTTGCAGTATCTATTGTTAATAAAGTTGCGTCTGTACCGTTAAAGGCATATAAAGTACCATTATCATCAAAATCACCTCCATAAATAGGGTTAGCATTTGAACTAATTGGCGCTATTGTATATGGACCAGGCAACGGGAAAGTACCAAAGTCATTTCCACAAGAAGCCCGTAGGTTAAGTCCAAATACTGTTGGATCACCACCGCCGCCACCGCCGCCAGCAGAAAGCACTTCAACTTCCCATCCACAAGAATTTACTACTGCAGTCGCATTAAATTCAAAAGTCAAAGCACCAGAAGTAGAATTAAAAACAGCCGAACCATTTGCTGCAATCATACCAGCAAGCGTGTCTGTATCTGTATTTAAGTTACTATCGTAAATTTGTGGAGAGCTGGTATCTGGACCATCATAAATATTTAACCAGTCAAAATTTCCAAAAACATTGAAAGATAAAAATTCTACTGAGAGATCAGTACCCGTTAACGTTGTTGTGGTAACACAACCGCAGTTAGGATAGTCTCCGGGATCTCCAGAAGATGTGGTAGTACAATCTCCACCTGGACCTCCATTAACGCCATCTGTTGGGTCATAAAAGAAATCTCCAGCAGTTACTGCAAAAGTTTCTGTTGCCCCAGCATTAGGTATTATTGCCGCGAGCGGATTTCTGTTCTGGACTACAGAATTGTAATTTAAATCAGTCTCAACCCGTTGTTGCTCTGCAGCTAAAATTTCAGCTTCATTTTCAGCTGTAAGTACATCTGGAGCTACAAACAAAGGTACTCTTTGCTTATAAGCGACTCTGTTTTCAGTAGAATAATCAATCCCTATATCCGTTGCAGATGAACCCTTATAATTGAATTCAATCTGTGTTTGTTGTACAGCTTGACTTTGTTTTTGCTGTTTCTTGATCGTGACGGGACTACTTGTTCCCATCGATTTTGCATCTATCTGACTATAACCTAGAGCACAGACCATGAGCAAAATTAGCATGGTAATTTTTTTCATAATTAAAATGATTTAGTTAACACTTTTAGTTTTAAGGAATTAAAGCTATTCCAAAAAAAGAACAATTCAAAGTTTTTGTTAATAATAATTTCTATTATCCACTTATTATTAAGGTTATAGAATTATAATCAAACAATAGGTTACACAATTATCATATTCATTGAAAAATCAACATTTCCATCCGCTGCCATCCCAAGGACAGGATATAACCCAAAAAAAAACCACCCGCCAATGGCGGGTGGCCCTTTTAGTTTAACCAAGTACTTTGCCAGTGGCTAGTCCTTGAGCAACTTGTACGTGCCGGTCTGCCCGTTCACCGTCACCTTCATCAGGTAACTGCCCGTGCTCAGCCCGGATATGTCAAGCTGCGTTGCGGCAGCTCCCACCCTGCTGTCCAGCACGCGCTGGCCAAGAAGGTTGTAGAGTGACACGCGCTCGATGTTGTCCACGCTCTTAAGGTTGAGCACCCCAGTGGTCGGGTTCGGGTAATAGCTGAACCCGGCTATCGAATTGTCCGAGACCCCAAGGTTCGTACCGTCTATCACGATGTCGGTAACCGCCCCAGTGTTCAGAACGAAAACATAGTAGGCCTGGCCCGCAAGGGTAAAGATCGACGCCGAGGTGCCCGGAACGCACTGGTTGGTGTTCTGCGGCACCAGCACAAGGTCGGTCTCCGTGGCGTTCTCGTCAGGAGCGGTATAGAAGGTCACCGAGCTGGCACCGCCAGGGGTAACGATCATCGCGTTGGCAGTCCCGTCGCCACCGGCAACGAAATTGTACCAAACGCCGTTGGCGCCCGTAAGGTCGCAGCCCTGTGGGTTGCCGTTCTCAGTGGTAGCGGCAGGCATCGCAACCGAAGGGTCCGTGTAGGGGAACCCTATCTCGTCGACATCGATCGAGTTCACGATCATATCGTTGGGCGGAGGCGTAGGCATACAGGTAACGTCCATCGTGAAGTTGCCGGTGGCACCGCCAAAGCTGTGGATCAGTATGTAGAACTTCGTGTTCCCATCAGTGGCGAAGGTAACCTCGCTCTGAAGGCCGCACGAGTCGTCGTTACCCACAACGCAGGTAAGCGCGGCGCAGGATCCGGTATAGACAGAGATCTTGGAGTCAAAGTCGGTGCCGTTGCACAATGAAAGGGTGATATCGCCCGGAAGGCCGCTGGTGTCGTCAAGGGTGTACCATACCCCCGGAGAGGTGATCGCGGGACCGCAGACAGGAGCACCGGAATCTACCGTGGCGCCCACGGTGGTGCCCGTTACGGAATCACCGCAGCTTACAGCTATCGCGCCGCCGCAGTCGTCGTTCGGCAATGGCTCGGTACAGGTAACGTCCAAACTGAAGTTACCGGAGCCGCTGCCAAAGCCCTCCACCATGATATAATAGGTAGACGTGCCGTCCGAAACGAAGGTCACCTCGCTCTGAAGGCCGCAGGAGTCGTCGTTGAAGGCTAGCTCGTTGGCAAGGTTGCAATCGTCAAAGACGCGAAGCACAGAGTCATAGTCCGTACCGCCGCCACAAAGCGAAATGGTCACCAACTGCGCAGAACCCGTGCCAGTGAACTTGTAGAACACATCAGGGGCTGCGTTCCCGCCAGAATCCGTCGCCGTCAGCGTCTCTCCAACTACACTGTCGCCACAAGCTAAAGCATATGCATTAGCACAATCATCATTTGTGATAACAGGAGGTACACATATAGACATTGAAAATTGAAGGACTTGCCCGGTGTCTCCACCTGCATCATCACAAACCTTCAAATTCCAGTCACCCATTATTTCTTCACCTGCAAAAGCAGCTGCAAAGGTTCCTCCCATTGGCTCATAAGGCCCCACACCGAATGGAGCAGTAGCCAGGGTAATATCTGCACCGCCATCTTCAAACATAGTTCCATTATAACCATCATCTGTTCCACCGCCAAGATCATTGGCAAGCAATAATTCCGTTCCGTTTGGAGAAACCAAATAAAGATCGAGATCTGCAGTAAAAGTATGTGCAATATCAATTGTTATGTTCTCTAAGGTCGCTCCAGAACCAATTGTTCCCATATCCGAAACAGTCACGGGAATTAGATTAGGGGCATTGGCACAATCTGACGTACTGGTTCCGGCACCATCAATATCAAATGGAACAGCAGTACTGTCATATGCTGTACTAGTACAAGCAGGTCCACCACTATCGCAGCTATACGTTCTAAAGGTATAGTCAAAAGTCGGGAATGGGTTATAGCCAGCATTTGCAAATACATTACCATCAGGATAAGGGTCATTTGTAGATCCTGAAATACAAGGCAATGCAGTATCTCCATCAATTACTATATAATATGTATTACCCACGGTAACGTTTACCACCGGATCCCAATAAACATCGGCCCAGTTGGTACCATCAGTTTGGGTAGTTCCGCTTGCCAGCATAGTTCCTCCAGCGTTTGGAAGACCATCCCATAATGAAAGGTCAACGTTCAGACCTGTTGATGGATCCCTGAACTTAATACCCGCTCCAGCAGCTTCTGCCTCAAGCGGAATGTAAGATTGCGCCAAACCTGTTTGTGTAATATTCGCCATACAGGTATCATCCACATCTTGGTTAATTTCCAAAATAGGGCTACCGCAAACTCCACCGCCTCCGCCAGTGCCTTCTTCAATGGTCAAGGTATCTATCCCTATATAATCTGAATTGTTACCTACTGGTCCAGCATCGGTAACCCAATATCTAAAGGCTACCCTTGTATTGGTAGCTCCTGAAAGCCCGGAAATGGTAATGGTAAATTCCGTCCAAACCTCTGGATAGCCTCCTTGGGTTAAGGTGGGGTTTATTTCCAAAAGTAGTTCTGTATATGAACCTACATCTGCAGGCCCAGAAGGGTCAGTATTGGCCCCTGTTGGGTCAAGCCGCACTTCCAATCTATCCGGAAAGGTGCTACCCGTTACTGATCGTGTCCAAAAAGTTACAACATCACCATTCTCTAATTCGAGTACAGGGGTTATCATAAAGTTATTGATTACGCTACCGGCAGTGTTGTTGAAATTTGCTCCAATATATGCCGTAGGAGCACCCGACTGTGCTGGAAAGACAGCATCGTTTCCTTGAAACCAATCTGTTGATCCTTGTGAATCACTAACATTTACAAAACTATAACCGGCACCTGGCAATGTGGTAATATCATCGAAGCCTTCATCAAGCAAAGTTGCTTGTGGGTTTCTATTATTTACAACAAAACTCTGTGATTGTAAATTTGCAGGTTGATTTGGATTGTAAGTTGCTGAACTTTCTATGTTTCTTTGCCGTTCAGTGGGCTCAATTGATTGTGATTTGTTTTCTACACCTAAGCTTCTAGATCCGTAGATCGAAGAATTTGGCTGGAGAAATTGTGCCTCTATGGTACTTACCATAGCAATCAAGGCAAAAATTAGCATTGTAATTCTTTTCATAATTAAATATTAGTTTAGTTAATAAGTGACTAAATGTACCTAAAATTATGTTAATCACAAATATTTACCACAACTAGTTTGTCCGTAAAAATAAAAAAATCCTATCCCGATAAATCTGGATAGGATTCAATTAAATTATTGAAAGAAAAGCCTTACTTTCCTTCTACAAAAGCTTCCATCACGGCATCACTAACCCCCATGTTAGAGAACCCACCATCATTGTATAGATTTTGAAGTGTTACCCGTTTTGTCAAATCGCTAAACATAGCTACTGTGTAATTAGCACAGTCTAAAGCAGTTGCGTTACCCAAAGGAGACATTTTATCTGCGTAACTGATAAAACCATCAAATCCTTTTACACCCTGGCCTGCCGTAGTTGGGGTGGGTGATTGCGAAATAGTATTAACGCGAACCTTTTTATCTCTTCCGAAGAAATATCCAAAACTGCGCGCAATGCTTTCCAAATAGGCCTTGTTATCTGCCATATCGTTATAATCTGGAAAAACACGCTGTGCGGCCATATAGGTCAATGCTATAATACTCCCCCACTCGTTCATTGCATCTTTCTGGTAAAGTACTTGCATGGCTGTCTCTTATACACATCTCCGAGCCCACGAGACTAGGCATGATCTCGT